>OBAI01000038.1_pt1 | contig 155696 bp, 157 predicted proteins | sample 1517461 | NCBI WGS metagenome assembly OBAI01 (sample SAMN04571696, study PRJEB22368) | human gut metagenome | biome: human gut; material: stool | host: Homo sapiens | place: Luxembourg | collected 2012-06-29
CCCAGTGAACGGCGGCCGTAACTATAACGGTCCTAAGGTAGCGAAATTCCTTGTCGGGTAAGTTCCGACCCGCACGAAAGGTGTAATGATCTGGGCACTGTCTCGACCATAGACTCGGTGAAATTTTAATACCTGTGAAAATGCAGGTTACCCGCGACAGGACGGAAAGACCCCGTGGAGCTTTACTGCAGCTTGATATTGGAATTCGGTCAATCATGTAGAGAATAGGTGGGAGATGTTGATACTTAAACGCCAGTTTAAGTGGAGTCGCCTTTGGAATACCACCCTTGATTAATTGGATTTCTAACCTGGTACCGTGAATCCGGTATAGGGACAGTGTCTGGTGGGCAGTTTGACTGGGGCGGTCGCCTCCCAAAGAGTAACGGAGGCGCTCAAAGGTTCCCTCAAAATGGTTGGAAATCATTTGTAGAGTGTAAAGGTATAAGGGAGCTTAACTGCGAGACCTACAAGTCAAGCAGATGCGAAAGCAGGACTTAGTGATCAGGCGATTCAGTATGGAATGGTCGTCGCTTAACGGATAAAAGTTACCCCGGGGATAACAGGCTGATACTACCCAATAGTTCACATAGACGGTAGTGTTTGGCACCTCGATGTCGGCTCGTCACATCCTGGAGGTGTAGTCGCTTCCAAGGGTTGGGCTGTTCGCCCATTAAAGTGGCACGCGAGCTGGGTTCAGAACGTCGTGAGACAGTTCGGTCCCTATCCGTCGTGGGCGTAGGAAAATTGAGGAGAGCTGTTCCTAGTACGAGAGGACCGGAACGGACATACCTCTGGTGTATCTGTTGTCACGCCAGTGGCAGTGCAGAGTAGCTATGTATGGAATGGATAACCGCTGAAAGCATCTAAGCGGGAAGCCAACTTCAAGATGAGTTTTCCCATTTTTTATAAAGTAAGATCCCAGAAAGACTATCTGGTTGATAGGCTAGAGCTGGAAGCATGGCAACATGTTGAGGTGACTAGTACTAATAGATCGAGGATTTAATCCTATGTTATTTTTTAGATGAATATCCACATTATCATGTTTTCAGAGAATAATTTCTCTATATATAAATTAGTGACTATAGCAAAGAGGATACACCTGTTCCCATCCCGAACACAGAAGTTAAGCTCTTTTACGCCGACGATAGTGTAAGCGAAAATAGGAAGTTGCTAATTTTTTTTGTTTACTTTCAAATATAAAAAATGAATATTAACTGTTTTTATATTGTAATATTCGTTTTTTTTTAATATAATATTTTTAGGTGATAAAAAAATGGAATATAAATTTATATCATATAATGAGATGGATACAATTGAATTAGCGCAAAATTTAGAATCTGAAAAATTTCCTAATATGATTATTTGTTTAGATGGTGAATTAGGTAGTGGTAAGACCGTATTTACTAAAGGTTTTGCTGATGCTTTAGCAATTAAAGAAAATATTACTTCACCAACTTTTAATATTATTAAAGAATATACAGCTGGTGAGATGCCATTATATCATATGGATGTATATCGTTTAGATGAGGATTCAGATGATATTGGTATTGAAGAATATTTTAATAAAAATGGTGTTGTTATTATAGAATGGTCGAGTATGATTAAAAATATACTCCCAAAGGAAAGATTAGAAATTAAATTTAAAATTAACGATGAAAATAAACGAACTTTAATTATTACACCTTATGGAAAGAAATATGAAGAGGTTTGTGAGGCTGTTTTATGATTAGTATTGTAGTTGATACTTCTACACCTACTTTGTTATTTTCTATAGTTGAAAATAACGAAATTAAGTATTTATATAATTCTAAAACTGATGGTGATCTTTCTTCAAACTTTATGGTTATTGTTAGCAATGCATTTAATGAAACTAACATTAAACCTAATGATGTAAATAAGATTTTTATATCAACTGGTCCTGGATCTTTTACTGGGATTAGGATTGGTATGACTTTTGCTAAAGTTTTTGCATATTCTTTAAAAAAGGACTTAATTCCTTTTTCAACTTTAGAACTTTTTGCTTCTTCGTCTAGTTCTAAAAATATTATATCAGTAATAGATGCTAGAAGAGATTATGTTTATAGAGGAATTTATGATGATAGTTTAAATTGTATTGAACAAGATAAGTATATATCATTAAATTGTTTGAAAGATGAAATTAAGAGTTTTAAAAATTATTCTGTGTATTCTTATGATTCATTTTCAGATATAAATTCCATTATTCCAAATATTAATGTTTTAAAACTTGTTAATAAACACATTGATGATAAACCTGTTAATCCACATGAACTAAAACCAAGTTATTTGAAAATGACTGAAGCGGAAGAAAAAATACTTAATGATAAAAAAAATCAATAATCTAGATGATATTATTGAATTTTCAGACAAATTTATAGCCGATGATCCTTTTATAAATGCATTTGGCTATTATAAAGATGAAATTTTAATTGCTTTTATTGTATTTTCTATTCAATATGATAGAGCAGAATTAAATTATTTATGGACAAGTATTGAATATAGAAATAAAGGTTATGCTTCTTTACTTATGAAAAAGATGTTAGAATTATGTGGAAATTTAACCAACATTACTTTAGAAGTTGATGTTGAAAATACTTATGCTATAAATTTATATATATTATTTGGATTTAAAGAGGTTGCTATTAGAAAACACTATTATAATAATGGAAATGATGCATTATTAATGATGAAAGAGATGAAGTAAATGAAAGATATATATATATTGGCTATTGAATCTAGTTGTGATGAAACTAGTATAGCAATAGTAAAAAATGGTGTAGAAGTTATTACAAATATTGTTTCATCACAAATAAATGTGCATGAATTGTTTGGTGGGGTTGTTCCAGAAATAGCTAGTAGAATGCATATAGAAAACATTACAATTGTTTTGGATCAAGCTTTAAAAACTTCCGGTATGTCTATGGATGATATAGATGCGATTGCTGTTACATATGGCCCAGGTTTGATTGGCTCATTATTGGTAGGATTACAAGCAGCAAAAACACTTTCATTTATATATAATAAACCATTAGTACCTGTTCATCATATTGCAGGTCATATATATGCAAATAATATTGGAAAAGCAATGAATTTTCCATTAATTTCGCTAGTTGTTAGTGGAGGGCACACAGAATTAGTTTTAATGAAAGAAAATTATTCTTTTGAATATATTGGTGGTACATTAGATGATGCAGTTGGGGAATGTTATGATAAAGTTGCAAGAGTTATTGGTTTAGCATATCCTGGAGGTCCAAAACTAGATGCATTGGCACACACTGGTATTGATAGCTATAATTTACCATTACCACTTGATGATGATAGTTATAACTTTAGTTTTAGTGGACTAAAAAGTTCGGTAATTAATTTAAAACACAATGAAGAACAAAGAGGTAATAAAATTAATGATGCAAACTTAGCAGCTTCTTTCCAAAATCGTGTAATTAAAATATTAACAAAAAAAACTATGAAAGCTTTAAAAAAGTACAATGTTGATAATTTAATAATAGCTGGTGGAGTATCTGCGAACAAAGGTTTAAGGGATGAATTTAAGAAATTATGTGATGAAAATAATATTAATTTATCTATACCTGATTTAAAGTATTGTACCGATAATGCTGCAATGATAGGCGCTGCCGGTTATTATGCATACAAGCTTTCTAGAATTGCAAATTTGGATTTAAATTCTAAAGCAAATGATGAATTAAGATAGGAGAAATTTATATGAAATGTATATTATTATGTGCGGGATACGCTACTAGATTATTCCCACTTACAGAAAATTTTCCAAAAGCACTACTTGATATAGAAGCTGGGAAACCATTATTAGATTATATTTTAGATGAAGTAAATACTATAGATATTGTTGATGAAATATATCTAATAACAAATGCAAAATATTATAATCATTTTAATGATTGGGCAATGAAAAAAAACAATGTTAAAAAAATAACAGTAATAAATGATATGACAGATTCTAATGATAATAGGTTAGGTGCAATTGGAGACATAAAGTATGTCATTGACAGTCAAAAAATAAATGATGATTTATTAATTATTGCTGGTGATAATCTATTTGATTATAAATTAAAAGACGTTGTTGATTATTATAAAAATAAAAATGCAGTAACAGTATGTGCAAAACAAATAAATGATATTAATATTTTAAAAGGTTTTGCAGTTGCAAAATTAGACTCTGATGATAGAATTTTAGACTTGGAAGAAAAACCAGAAAATCCAAAAAGCGATATAGGTGTTTATGCAACATATTTATACCCTAAATTTGTTATTAATGAAATTGTAAATTATTTAAAAGAAGGTAATAAACCTGATGCTCCTGGTTATTTAGTCGAATATTTATATAAAAAATATCCTGTATACGCTTATAAATTTGAAGGTAATTGTTATGATGTTGGGACATTTGATTCTTTAAATTTAGTTAGAGAAAAATATAATAAGAAATAATATGAATACTATCCAGTATTCTTTTTTATAAGCACAATTTTTTTCTTTGAATATAATATAAAAGAAGAAAGGAGTGTATTTTTTGAAAAAATTTTATTTTTTAATCATAACATTTATATTGATATGTTCCATAGCAGTATTATGTTTCTTTAAAAAGGATAATAAGAATTTAAAACATATTAAGGTTGCAGAGGTAGCTCATAGTATTTTTTATGTACCACAATATGTAGCACATTCATTAGGATATTTTGAAGATGAAGGACTTGATGTAGATATAGTATTAACTGCTGGTGCGGATAAAGTAACAGCGGCTGTTTTATCAGGAGATGTTGAAATAGGTTTTTGTGGTAGTGAAGCTACAATCTATGTTTATAATCAAGGAGAAAAAGATTATTTAGTTAATTTTGCTGGATTAACTAAAAGAGATGGTAGTTTTATAGTATCAAGAGAAAAAGATGATAATTTTTCATTAAAAGATATGAAAGGCAAAACTATAATAGGTGGGCGTATAGGTGGTATGCCTGAAATGACATTAGAATGGATTTTAACCAAAAATGGAATAGATGTTAATAAAGATATAACAATCGATACAAGTATTGCTTTTGCATCTATGAGTGGGGCATTTATAGGAGGCACAGGGGACTTTGTATCTTTATTTGAACCAAATGCTTTACAATTAGAAAAACAAGGATATGGTTATGTAGTTGCGTCACTTGGTGAACTTGGTGGGGTTGTTCCATATACTGCATATAATACAAAAGTAAGTTATTTAGAAAGCAATCCAGAAGTAATAGAGGGATTTACCAAAGCAATACAAAAAGGTCTTGATTATACTCATTCTCATAGCGCTAGTGAACTTGCAACAGTAATATTAAATTATTTTCCAGATACTTCAAAAACGGATTTGGAAAAAATAATTCAAAGATACAAAGATATAGATTCATGGTTTGAAACAACATATATAGATGAGGAAAACTTTAATCATATACAAGAAATAGCAGAAAATGCTGGACAATTATCTACAAGAGCTCCATATGATAAATTAGTAAATAATAAATTTTCAAAAATTAAATAATATTGGAACTATCAAATTTTTATTTGATAGTTTTTTATAAAATATAAATTTATGTCATTATCAAAAAAATATATTATCCATAAAATAAAATAGCTAGGAGGAAATATAATGGAAAAGAATGTACTAAAAATAAAGAATTTAAAAAAAACCTATCATACTAAAAATAAAGAGATTTTGGCTGTAGAAGATTTTTCATTAAATTTAAAGGAAGGCGAGTTTGTTTCTATTGTAGGTCCAAGTGGTTGTGGAAAAAGCACAATTTTATCAATTTTAGCTGAACTTGATAATAAATCGTTTGGTGATATTGAGTTAACTGAAAAAACGAGAATAGGATATATGCTTCAACAGGATGCATTATTTGATTTTAGAACAGTTTTAGATAATTGTTTATTGGGATTAGAGATAAATAAAAATTTAACAAACGAAACAAAAAACTATGTTCTAAATTTATTAAAAATATATGGATTGAAAGATTTTATAAATAGTTATCCTGCAACTTTATCAGGTGGAATGAGACAAAGGGTTGCTTTAATCAGAACTCTTGCAACAAAACCAGATATACTTTTACTCGATGAACCATTTTCTGCTTTAGATTATCAAACAAGGTTAGCTGTTTCAGATGATGTGTATAGTATAATTAAAAAAGAAAAGAAATCGGCAATAATGGTTACTCATGATATTGCTGAGGCAATAAGTATGGCAGATAGAGTCATAGTTTTAACCAAAAGACCTAGTAAAGTTAAATATGTAGTTGATATAGAATTAGAAAATAAAACTAACCCAATAAATAATAGAAAAGATAAATTTTTTTCAAAATATTATGATTTGATATGGAAAGAGATTGATTATCATGTATAGTGAAGAACATAAAAAATATATAAAAGAATTTAAAAAAAGAAATTTATTAATTAAATTAGTTCAAGTTTTAATCTTGGTTATATTTTTAATTATTTGGCAATTATTATCTGATTATAATATAATAAATTCATTTATTTTTTCTTCACCATATAAAGTCATAAAATGTTTAATTAATCTGCATATCAAAGGAAATTTATATAATCATATATTTATAACTGTTTGGGAAACAACTATTAGTTTTTTATTAGGAACCTTCATAGGAATTTTTATTGCTACTTTAATGTGGTGGAATGGTTTTTTTGCCAAAGTTATAGATCCATACTTAACAGTTTTAAATAGTTTACCTAAAGTTGCGTTAGGACCAATAATAATAATATGGGCAGGAGCTGGAATGAATTCTATTGTATTTATGGCATTATTGATATCTGTGATAGTAACAATTATAAATATATATCAGGGATTTATAGAAACAGATCCAATAAAAGTTAAATTAATGAAGTCATTTAAAGCAACAAAAAAACAAATTTATTTTAAATTATTATTACCTAATAGTTTACCAGTAATAACAAGTTCATTAAAAATTAACGTAAGCATGTCATTAATTGGAGTAATAATGGGGGAATTTTTGGTATCAAAAGAAGGGATTGGATATTTAATTCTATATGGTTCACAAGTATTTAATCTTGATTTAGTTATAACTGGTGTTATGATATTATGTGCTGTAGCAGTTTTAATGTACTATATAATTCTTTATATTGAAAAAAAGTTAGTAAAAACGAATTACTAATTTTTTTTATTAATTCAAAACAAAAAATAATAATCTATTATAATTTTTATTAAAATTATGTATATGATTTAGTTAATTAACTATATAAAAATTTAATTTATTTTATTTTTTTTCTATACATAATGTGCTAAAATGTAAAAGGTGATGGTATGAATTTTATAGGGTATAATGATAAACAAATAGAAGCAATTAAAGAAACAGAGGGACCATTACTTGTAATAGCAGGTGCAGGAAGTGGTAAAACAAGAGTTCTTACTACGAGAGTTTCTTATTTGATACAAGAAAAAAATGTTTTGCCAGAAAACATTTTAGCGATAACGTTTACAAATAAAGCAGCCCATGAAATGAAAGAAAGAATAAATAATATTTTAGGACTTGAATCAAGAAGAATACAGATATCAACATTTCATTCATTTGGGTTATTATTAATTAAACAAAATTATGAAAAGTTAGGATATAAATCAAATTTTACAATTTTAGATAGTGATGATACACTTACTGTAATTAAAAAGATAATAAAAGATATGGATTTGGATGTAAAAATATATAATCCTAAAGCAATAAGAAATAAAATTAGTAGTTCTAAAAATGAATTAATTGATTCAGGCTCATATGAAAAATATGTTAATACAGATTATGATAAAAAAGTGCTTGAAATATTTAAAAGATATGAAATGAAATTAAAAATAAATAATTCATTAGATTTTGATGATTTGTTAATGCAACCAATTGTTTTATTTAAAATGTATCCGGACGTTTTAGAACAATATCAGGAAAAATATAAATATATATTAATAGATGAATACCAAGATACAAATGAAGCGCAATATGTTTTAGTAAAAATGTTATCAAAAAAATATAAAAATATATGCGTAGTAGGGGATGAGTCTCAATCTATATATTCATTTAGAGGTTCAAATTATAGAAATATATTAAATTTTGAAAAAGATTTTCCTAGTTCAAAAGTTGTTTTACTAGAACAAAATTATCGTTCGACAAAAACCATTTTAAAAAGTGCAAACAATGTTATAAAAAATAACAAACAAAAAAAAGATAAAAATTTATGGACTGATAATGAAGATGGTGAAAAAATTAATTATTATAGAGCAGTTGATGAAAAAGATGAATCATATTATGTTGCAACTCAAATTAAAAAATTAATAGATAATGGTGTTGATAAAAATCAAATTGCTGTTTTATATAGAACAAATGCACAATCAAGAACAATAGAAGAAGCAATGCTTAAAGAAAATATTCCATATAAGGTTGTTGGAAGTTTTTACTTTTATAATAGAAAAGAAATAAAAGATTTAATATCTTACTTAAGACTTATATATAATCCAAATGATGATGTTAGTTTAACAAGAATAATTAATGTTCCAAAACGTGGTATAGGGGAAAAAACTATACAAAATATTATTACAAAAGCGGAAGAAAATAGTGAAAGTATGTTTAACACGATATCTTCTGGAAAAGAACTAGAATTTAAGAAAATAATCCTTAATTTGATTAAAGAAAAAGATAATTGTTCACTTACTGAATTAGTAGAATTAATATTAGAACAAAGTGGTATGAAGCAAGATTTGGTTTCTGAAAAAACAATAGATTCAGAAATAAGAATTGAAAACTTAGAAGAATTTAAATCAATAACAAGAAACTTTGAAGAACAAAGAGGAATAGTTTCCTTAGAAGAATTTTTAGAGGAAATAAGTTTAGTTGCTGATATAAGTGAGCATAATAACAATACAGATGTTGTAACACTTATGACAGTACATTCTTCAAAAGGATTAGAGTTTGATAACGTATTTATAATTGGGCTTGAAGAGGGTGTTTTTCCACATAAAAACTCATATGATACAGCAGATGATATAGAAGAAGAAAGAAGATTATGTTATGTAGCAATAACAAGAGCTTGTAAACATTTATATATTGTTAATTCTAAAAAAAGAATGTTATATGGATTAGATTCTATGAATCCACCAAGTAGATTTATAAATGAAATGGGGGAAGAAAATTTAGAAATAAAAAATAGTGATAAAATCATATCATGTAAGTTTGATAAAGGTGGTATGATAGATAAAAACGCAGAATATTCATTAGGAGATCACGTTATTCATGAATCTTTTGGTGAAGGTGTCATAGTTGGAATGGATAAAAGTATACTTACTATTGCTTTTTCTCATCAAATCGGAATAAAGATGCTTATGAAAGGACATAAAAGCATAAAAAAAATATAAACAAATACTTTACTATAAATTGAAAAAAAATGAAGGAAGATTTTACAAGAAACATATATAATGTTATAATTTTATTGGAGGGATATTATGGTACTTAGTTTTTGGGATACGTTAAATAGTTGGGGAGAACAATTAAAAGAATGGGTTTCTCAAGCAGCTAAAAATCCTTTATTTATATTAGCTTTTTTCGTAATAGGAATATTAATATTTAAAATTGTTTATGATGCTTTAAATAAACAACGTTAAAAAGATTTTATTAATCTTTTTTTCTTTTTAAAATATAAAAGAATATTTATATATGGTATAATATAATAGGTGATAATATGAAGCAAAGAATTGACGAACTAATAAAAATAATTAATAAAGCTAGTGAGGAATATTATACAAATGATAATCCAACTATTACTGACCAAGAGTATGATGATTATTATCATGAGCTAGAAAAATTAGAACAACAATATCCTGAACTAATAAGAGAAGATTCTCCTACAAAAAGAGTAGGTGGAAAAATAATAGATGAATTTAAAAAAGTTTCACATGAAATTCCTATGATGTCATTAGGAGATATTTTTAGTGAGGATGAAATCTTTGAATTTGATCAAAGGATAAAAAAAACAATTCCGAATCCAACCTATGTATGTGAATTAAAGATAGATGGTTTGTCAGTATCATTATTATATGAAAATGGAAAATTGATAAGAGGCGCAACAAGGGGAAATGGCATTATTGGTGAAGATATAACACATAATGTAGAAACAATAAAATCAATACCACTTGTAATCAATGATAAAAGAAAAATTGAAGTTCGTGGCGAAATATATATGCCAAAAAAATCTTTTAATAAATTAAATCAAGAAAGAAAAGAAAAAGGCGAATCTTTATTTGCTAATCCAAGAAATGCTGCAGCAGGTTCTGTTAGACAATTAGACTCTAAAATAGCTGCCAAAAGGAATCTTTCAACATTTATATATCATTTACCATCATCAGATGATTTTAATATAAAATATCATCATGAATCGCTTTCTTTTATGAAAGAATTAGGATTTATAGTTAATGAAAATATTAAGATTGCTGATAATGTTAATGAGGTTATAAATTATGTTAAAGAATGGACTGAAAAACGCGAATCTTTACCATATGAAATAGATGGTATTGTAATTAAAGTAGATAAAATTGAAGATCAAAAAAAACTTGGATATACATCAAGAACTCCAAAATGGGCAATTGCATATAAATTTCCTGCAGTGGAAGTATTAACTAAAATTAAAAATATTGAATTTTGTGTTGGTAGAACAGGAAAAATAACGCCTAGGGCTGATTTAGACCCAGTACATTTAGCAGGATCAATAATCAAAAGTGTGACTCTTCACAACGAGGATTACATAAAAGAAAAAGACATTATGATAAATGATACAATAGTGTTGCACAAAGCTGGTGATGTAATACCAGAAGTAGTTAAGGTTTTAAAAGAAAGAAGAACGGGTATAGAAATTCCATTTAAAATGATAAAAAATTGTCCTATATGTAATTCAAAACTAGAAAAAAAAGAAACAGAAGCAAATTATTTTTGCCCAAATCCTAATTGTGATGCAAGAAATATAGAAGGTTTAATTCACTTTTCTAGTAGAGAAACAATGAATATAGAAGGCTTTGGAGAGTCAATTGTAGAAGATTTCTATAATGAGGGATATTTAAAGACAATATGTGATTATTATACTTTATATAACCATAAAGAAGATTTAAAGGAATTAGAAGGCTTTGGAGAAAAAAGCATTAATAATTTACTTCAAAATATAGAAAAGAGTAAGAAAAATTCATTAGAAAAATTATTATTTGCTTTAGGAATTAGATATATAGGTAAAAAAACAGCAAAAATACTTGCTATTAATTATAGAAATATTGATAAACTAATGAGTGCAGAATATGAAGATTTAGTTAAAATTCAAGATATTGGAGAAGTTATTGCTGATTCAGTATATAAATTTTTTAAAGAAGAAAAAAATATTAAGACAATAAATGAATTAAAACTTCTAGGTGTTAATATGGAATATAAGGGAAATGAAAGTATAGATGATAATTTTAATAATAAAACATTTGTATTAACAGGAACTCTTTCAAAATTAACACGTGATGAAGCTTCCATTGAAATTGAAAATAGAGGTGGAAAAGTCACTAGTAGTGTTACAAAGAAAACTGATTATGTTATAGTTGGTGAAAATCCTGGTAGCAAGTATCAGAAGGCAAAAGATTTAAATATTAATATATTAAATGAAGAAGAATTTTTAAATATGTTGGAGGTTTAGTTAGATGTTTAAAGAAGGTTTATGGCAAAAAGAAATAAATGTAGAAAATTTTATTAAAGAAAATTATGAAGAATATTTAGGTGATGAAAGCTTTTTAAAACCTATTAGTTCAAAAACTAAAAAAATATGGGATAAATGTAATAATTTGTTATTAGAAGAATTAAAAAAGGGTGTTATAGATATAGATACTAAAAATATGTCTGGTATTGATAATTTTGAACCTGGTTATATAGATAAAGAAAATGAAGTAATTGTCGGGTTACAAACTGATGAACCTTTAAAAAGAATTGTTAATCCTTATGGTGGAATAAGAATGGTTTATAATGAACTAGATGCATATGGATATAAGTTGGATGAAAATGTAGATAAATATTTTAATGAATACAGAAAAAGTCATAATCAAGGAGTTTTTGATGCATACACAAAGGAAATAAGACTTGCAAGATCAAATCATTTACTTACTGGGTTACCAGATGCATATGGTAGAGGTAGAATAATAGGAGATTATAGACGAATTGCTTTATATGGAATAGATAAATTGATACAGGAAAAACAAAAAGATTTGGATAAAATAGAAATTGTTTCAGAAGAGTCAATTAGATTAAGAGAAGAAGTATCAGAGCAAATACGTGCTTTAAAAAAGATACAGAATATGGCAAGTAGGTATGGTTTTGATATATCTAAACCTGCTACTAATGCAAAGGAAGCAATACAATGGTTGTATTTTGGATATTTAGCTGCTATAAAAGAGAATAATGGAGCAGCAATGAGTTTAGGTAGGACATCAACATTTCTAGATATATATATAGAAAAAGATATTAAAGAAGGTATTTTGACAGAAGAGGAAGCTCAAGAACTAATAGACCAATTTATAATTAAACTTAGGATAGCGCGTCAATTAAGAACTCCTGAATACAATGAATTATTTGCTGGAGATCCAACTTGGGTAACAGAATCAATTGGAGGAATGCTTGATAATAAATCATTAGTTACAAAAACATCATATAGGTATTTACACACATTAATTAATTTAGGAACAGCTCCAGAACCAAACATGACAATTTTGTGGTCTGAAAAGTTACCGGAGAACTTTAAAAAATATTGTGCGAAAATATCAATATTAACTGATGCTGTTCAATATGAAAATGATGATTTGATGAGAAACATTTATGGTAGTGATTATGCCATCGCTTGTTGTGTTTCTGCAATGAAAATAGGACATCAAATGCAATTTTTTGGTGCAAGATGTAATTTAGCCAAAACATTGTTATATGCTATAAACGATGGTTATGATGAAATAACAGGTAAAAAAGTTGTTAATGGTATTGGAAAAATAACATCTGAATATTTAAATTATGATGAAGTAATGGAAAAATTTAAAAAAACAATGGAAGTTGTAGCCAAAACCTATGTTGATGCTATGAACATCATACATTATATGCATGATAAATATGCATATGAGGCTGGTCAAATGGCGCTTCATGATACAAATGTTGAAAGATTAATGGCATTTGGATGCGCCGGATTAAGTGTTGCAATTGATTCTTTATCAGCAATCAAATATGCAAATGTTAAACCAATACGAAACGAAGAAGGAATTGCAATTGATTTTGAAATAGATGGTGATTTTCCAAAATATGGAAATGATAATGATGATGTTGATTTAATAGGAGTAAATATTGTAGAACTTTTCTATAATGAATTGAAAAAACATAAATTATATAGAAATGCTCATCATACTTTATCAGTTTTAACAATAACTTCTAATGTTGTATATGGAAAAAATACAGGAGCCACTCCAGATGGTAGAAAAAAATCTGTTTATTTCGCACCAGGTGCTAATCCAATGCATGGAAGAGATTGTAATGGTGCCCTAGCTTCTTTAAATTCTGTTGCTAAAATTCCTTATTGCAATGTTTGTCAAGATGGTATTTCTAATACATTTTCAATAGTACCAAATGCTTTAGGACACTCTGACATAGAAAGAATTGATAATTTAGTTAATATATTAGATGGCTATTTTAATAAAGGTGCACAACATTTAAACGTAAATGTATTAAATAGAGAAACACTTATAGATGCAATGGAGAATCCGTATAAGTATCCTACTCTTACAATAAGAGTATCAGGTTATGCAGTTAATTTTAATAGATTAAGTAAAGAACAACAAAGTGAAGTTATTAGTAGAACATTCCATGGAGAACGTTAATGAAAGGATATATTGACTCTATTGAGACAATGGGTTTAGTAGATGGCCCTGGAATAAGATTTGTAGTTTTTTTACAAGGTTGTCCATTAAGATGCTTGTTTTGTCATAATCCTGAAACTTGGAATATTTCTAATAAACTTGTTATGGAACCTGAAGAATTAGTTAGAAGAATTTATAAATACAAAGGTTATTTTAAAGCTAATGGTGGGGTAACATTTTCTGGTGGAGAACCTCTCTTTCAGAAAGAATTTTTAAAAGAAACTTTAAAACTTTGCAAAAAAATGGATATACATACATGTATAGATACATCAGGATATGGTGATGATTATGATGAAATACTTAAATATACTGATTTAGTTTTATTTGATATTAAAGCTTTAAATAATGATATGTATAAAAAAATAACAGGAAAAGAAATATATAAATCATTAGAATTTTTAGATAAATGTCAAAAATTAAATAAAGATTTATGGATAAGACAAGTAATTATTCCTGGAATAAATGATAATGAAGAATATATATATGAATTATCTAAATTTATAAAAAAAATAAAAAATGTTAAAAAAATTGAGTTTTTACCATATCATACATATGGTGTTGCTAAATATGAAAAACTTGGAATTTCTTATAGATTAGAAGGCGTTCCACAAATGAATAATGAAAAATGTGAAGAATTATATAATTTGTTGTTAAACCAATTGTAGATACTTCCCTTTTTCTTTTTTTTTTGATATAATATATTTTATGATACGGAGGTATGTTTATGGATGATAAAAATAATTCTTTTAATAATCAATTTGATAATATAGAAACAATAAGTATGGATGAACCTATTAATCATAATGAAACAATTAATGATTCAACTGTTTCTGAAAATGATATTCAAGCACAAATGCTTTCTCCTTTTGAAACATTAAATCCACAACAAAATGATTATATACAAAATAATCAATATAGTAATCAAAATATGTATCAAACAAATTCTAATACTTCAAGTGAAATGAATGTATTTAATCCAAATATTGCTGCACAAAATTATCCACAAGAAAATCAAACTGCACAATATGTAACTTCACAAAATAATGAAAGCTTCAATATGTCATCAAATAATATAACTCAATCAACTCAAAATATTTATCCACAGGATAATTTTAATTCTACAAGTCAAGATTTAGCTAATTTAGATAATATGCAATCTATAGATGCCCAGAATCAAGAAAGTATACCAATTTCTAATTCAACTAGTGATGATAAAAATACTGGAATAGTATTTATTGTTGTATTATTTGTTATATTACTTGCTTTTATAATTGCGCTTCCATATATTAGTAAAATATTTTAAAAAACATATGATTTTCATATGTTTTTTGATAATTCAATTATTAAATCCATATTGTCATCTGTTGCCATAATATTTTTATGTAATTGATTACATTTACTACATTTATATATTATTTTATAGGTATTTTTAAACTTTTCAATTCCAATAGGTATTAATAATCCACAGCATTTATTTTGTCTGTCACCAGGCATAACATCTACATGTTTTGAAAAAAGACAGTAATTACAGTGATCTCTTGCAGTGTAATTTAGTCTTTTTATTTTTTTTCCACAGTTTTCACATGTGAATGATTCATCTTTCATAGTAAAATTTTTCATAACTCACCAAATTAATTATAGCAAATATTTATTTTAAAATCTATTTTTTTATAAATCCGTTTTCTATGTTTTTAATTTCGTTTACTACAATAAATGCTTTTTCATCGTATGATTTAATTATTTTTTCAAGTTCTGTGTAATTTTTATTAGTTATTGATATATACAACATATATTTTTTCTCATCCTTTTTACCTTTTATATCTATAACTGAAACGCCAAACCCATTATCTCTAAGTATATTGATTATATTATTGTTGTTAGTAATTACTTGAACTCCAAGATTAGATTTTATAAATTTATTTGATATTATTCCGCCTATATATGTACCAGTTGAAAAACCACTTGCATATGAAAAGACAATCCATAAACTATTTTCATCAGTATTTAAAGCTTCTTTTACAACTAAGAACCAAACTGTTATTTCTGCAAATCCAATTAAACTTGCAATCAAATTTTTTCCTTTAACAGAGAAAATCGTTCTTACAGTTCCTAATGATACATCTATTATTCTAACAAAAAATATTTTTAAACATAAAAATAAAAGCATTATATCACCCTTAATATAGTGTTCATGATGCTTTTATTTATACAATTTTATAAAAATATTAGTACTAGAATTCCTACTATTAAACAATATAGTACAAACCATATTAGTTTACCTTTTTTCATTATATCTTTAAATAATTTTGTTGAGAAGTATGTAATTACACTTGCAACAACCATACCTATAAGGTAATAAAGTATTGTTGTACTTTCAAGACCAGTTTCAATTATATCTTTAACTCCAAGAACAATTGTAGCAAGTGAAATTGGAATGTATAACATAAATGAAAATTTGAAAGCAGTTTCTCTTTTAAATTTTAATAACATTGCGCCTACTATAGTTGCGCCACTTCTACTTATTCCTGGAAGTAATGCAACACATTGAAATAATCCAACTATAAGTGCATCTTTATAAGTTATTTCGTTATCATCTTTTTTACCTTTGAAATCTTTTATAATAAACAAGAATAATGATGTAACAATAAGTGCTCCACCAATTATTTTTATATTTTCTGAAAGAGAGCTTATTGCATCTTTAAATATTAAACCAAGTATTCCAGCTGGTATTGTACCTATAACAATTAACCAACAATATTTAAAACTATTTAGATATTTTTTTTCTTTTGTTTTTATGTACAAAAAGAATTCTTTTATAAGTTTTATAATATCCTTTCTGAAAAATAAGATTATTGCTATTAAACTACCAAAATTAACAACTATTTCAAAATTTAAATCATTAAACACGTTACTATTTATTAATTTTTTGAATATTGCTAAATGTCCACTGGATGATACAGGTATTGGTTCTGTAAAACCTTGAACAATTCCTAATACTATATATTTTATAAGTTCAACTAAATTCATATTCTCACCTATTTAAGTATACACTACTTTTAAGAATTTATAAATATTATTTATTTATTTTTTACATAAAATTAATTAAGGTGATAAAGTGATTTTTAACTTATTTATTTTTTTAATTGGTATTTGCCTGATAGTTATTGGTAATATTTACATAATTAGTTATTTAAATTTACTAACACTTGGGTATAATTTTTTCGAATATGTTAAATTTATAATTGGAAGATTAGAATGCATGATTTCGGTTGTTGGTATAGTAATAGTTTTTTTCATAATATGCATTTCTAAAAAAAGAAAGAGGAGAAAAAATGAACTACATATATGATATTTTACTCAATTTTAAAAAAGAATTTTTTGAATTTTATGAATGGAATTTAAATGATGATATAATTCATATAAGAAAAATACCTGTATTTAAAGTAAGAAAGAATCAATTATATGATTTTAAAAATTGTAATTTAAAATTAAATCAAAAATTTTTAAAATCTATTTTTAATAAGTCAGAAATATTTAAAGGTAGAAATAAAAAAAGTATTAAATATAGTTTTTTAGTTGGAAATAATGATGATGTTTTAGCTATTTATTTAGATGATGAAGGTAAAATTTTATATAAAAGTGATTTATTAATAGATGAATACGAAGATACTTTAGAAGTAATGAATGAATTAGATATTACAGATATAGAGTATGAAACTATTTGTACAAATAGTTTTGACTTTAAAACAAGAAATGAAAAAGAAAAAATTTGTTATATAATTAATCATTTATCTAAAACAAGTGAGGATAAACTAAAATATTTATATTATGAGTTTTTTGATAAAAAAGAAGAAAATATTGATGTAATAAAAAATACTATAATAAGAAAAATAGATAATGATTTTAATTTTGTAAACAAAGTTTATGATTTTTACAAACTTATATCTTATAAAACAAGGTAAAAGTGTTTAAAATTTAAACTTTTTTTGTTATAATTATATTACTTGGATGTGGTAATATGGATTATAAAATAACTATAGATCAATTTGAAGGCCCATTGGATTTATTACTTCATTTGATTAAAGAGTCCGATATTGATATTTGTGATATAAGTATAGTTGAAATAACTAATCAATATCTTAATTATATTAATGCTATGGAATCAATGAATTTAGATATTGCTAGTGAGTACATAGTTATGGCTGCTGAACTTATCGAAATGAAATCTTTGGTATTACTTCCAAAACCAGAAAAAATAGAAGATGACTATGAAGAAGATCCAAGGCAACAATTAATTACAAAACTTTTAGATTATAAACAATATAAGGAAATGACTTCTGTATTTAAAAATTTAGAAGAACAAAGACAAGAATTATATACTAAGGAACCAAGTGATTTAAAACAGTATGGTATTTCATTTGAACCAAAATTATCTGATGATGTTACTTTAAATGATTTGATGGATGCACTAAATAAATTCTTAGAAAATCGTGATAAAAATAAACCATTGAATACTAAAATAACTTCAAAAGAATATAGTGTTTCAAAAAGAAGTAATGAAATTAGAAGTATTATTAAGCTAAAAAAGAAAGTAGAATTTTCAGAGTTATTTGATATTATTTCTAAAGAATATTTGGTTGTTACATTTTTATCTATTCTTGATTTAACTAGAAAGCAAGAAATAGATATTAAACAAGAATCTAATTTTGATAAAATATATATAAGTGAGAAGGTAAATAATGAATAAAAAATCAGTTTTAGAATCATTATTGTTTGTTGTTGGAGAAGATGGCTTATCCTTAGAACAAATAATGACAATTTTAGAAATTAAAGAAGAAGAAGCAAATAAACTTATTTTTGATTTAGATAGAGATTATTCCAATAAAGATAGAGGTTTTAGAATTGATGTTTTAGGAAACAAGTTTAAATTAGTTACTAAAAAGTCTTGTAATGAATATATTAAAAAATTAGTTAATATTGAAAATAATGAAACTTTATCGCAATCTTCATTAGAAACTCTAGCTATTATTGCTTATAATTCACCAATAACTCGTATTGGTGTGGATGAGATAAGAGGGGTAAATACTGTACATACTATAAGAAAATTACTTATGAAAGGTTTGATTGAGGAAAAAGGTAGAGCTGAATTACCTGGTAGACCAATTTTATATGGTATTACTGATTATTTTTTAGATTATTTTGGATTAGCTTCTATAGATGATTTACCAAAAATATCTTTTGATGAAGAAGAAAATTTGGATGAAAGTAATTTATTTGAATCAAGATATAAAGAAAATTGATTTTATGTCTTTTTTTTGTATTATTTGTATGGTATAATTGACTTGTGTTTATTTGCTCGTGTGGCGAAATTGGTAGACGCGCACGACTCAAAATCGTGTAACTTTGTTATGTGGGTTCGACTCCCACCACGAGCACCATTGGGAAATCTGTCCAGACTTTTTAAAGTTTTGGACTTAATATAGAAAATATCAATTTCTAAAAGAAGTTGATATTTTTTTGTTAATTAAAGAAAGGACAGGTTCAAATGATTAATATTGTTAAGAAAGAATTAGAGTTTGATGATGAATTAAAAAAGAAGATAGAATTTATATGTGGGTTTTGTAATACTACACCAACAATAATAAATGGTAATATAAGAAAGATTGATAGAACTAATCTATCATACATTGAACCACATAGAATAATTATTAAAGGAATAACATTTTTAGCCTTTAATTACTCAAAAAAAATATATATAGGTAATTTATCAAACAAACTTGAAATAAAAGAATTAGAGTCATTTATAAAGCAGTTAAATTAATAATTATAATACCAACTTCTTAAAGATACTACTTATTCTCTAAACAGGAAATTGACAAATCAATAAAAAGTGATATTATAAATAACCAATGAAAGAGGTATTCTCTAGAAAGAGAGGTATATCTATGAAATATAAACACAAATTATCAAAATTTTATAATATTGAATTTATTAGAGGAGTCAGTAGTATTTAGGCTTTATTAAATACTATTGTCTCCTCTTTTTTAGTAAAAGGAGTTGAGGATTTATGAATAATGAAAAGAAAATTGCTGGACTTTATATTCGTGTAAGTACTGAAGATCAAGCTCGTGAGGAATTTAGTTTACTAGAACAAGAAAAAAGATTAAGGGCTATGTGTGAGTATAAAGGTTATGAGATATATGATGTTTATGAAGAAAGAGGAATAAGTGCTAAAACAGGAAATTATAGACCAGAATTTGAAAGATTATTACAAGATATTAAAGATAAGAAATGTAATACTATTGTAGTATTAAAACTAGATAGACTAACTCGTAGTGTATTTGATTGGGAAAAGATTATAAGATTTTTAGAAGAAAATGATGCATATCTTGATTGTGCTAATGATGATATTAATACTACTAATGCTAATGGAAAAATGATTTCAAGAATACTTACATCAGTTTCACAAAATGAAATTGAAAGAACAAGTGAAAGAACTAAAATAGGACTAGCTGGTGCAATTAAAGAAGGACATATTCCACATAAAGCACCATTTGGTTATAAAAGAGTTGAGAAAATACTTGTTCCAGATGAAGCAACTAAAGATGATATTATTAGAATATTTTATTTATATCACGAAGGCAATTCTTATCAAACAATAAGTAATATTTATAATAAAGAAAAAGTGATGAGGAAAACTAATTGGAAAGTCTCTACTATATTAAAAATACTTTCAAATGAAATATATAAAGGTGACTTTGTTCATGGTAAGAGAACAAATAATCCAACCTATTATGAAAATGTAGTTGAACCATTAATTAGTAGAGATTTATGGGAAGAATGCCAAGTTCAAAAAAGAAGAAATTCAAGAAATTATAAACGAGATAAAGATTATTTATTCTTACAAAAACTTAAATGCCCTAAATGTCAAAGAATATTAGGTGGTAATGCAACAAGAAAGAAAAACGGAAATGTTTATTATTACTATCAATGTCATGATTGTAAAATAACCATTAGAGAAAAAGATATTGAAAAGGAATTTGATAATTTTATTGTAGATATACAAGAATATGATGCAGTAGTAAATCAAACATTACTACCTATGATACAAACTAAACTTGGTAATCCAAAGGAAAAATTAATAAAAGAATTAAAAGAACAACAACAAAAGCAAGAAAGAATTAGAAAAGCATATATTAATGGATTATTTACAATAAAAGAATATGATGAAGAAAAAGAAATTGTGGATAAAACAATTACTAGTATTGAAACTAAAATTAGAAATTGTGAAGTATGTAATGAACTTAAATTTACACCAGAAGATATATTAATCAAAAGAGATATTGATTATATAAATAAAATAGTTTATCCAAAAGAATATGAAGAAAATACTTATATGTGGGAAGATTATACGAGAAAAGAAAAATCAGATTTAATAATGAGATATGTAGATAATGTTGAACTTGAATATTATACTGATAACAAAGTCAGAATTGGTGAAGTTAATTTTAGAGAAAGCATTTGTAAACCTTGTAATAATTTATATGATGCAGGTTATTTAGATAAAAAAGATTATGCAATACTTGGTTGTGTTGGAACTAAATTAAGATTTAGTGAGTACTTACCAATAGAAAAAGTTAGTGAAATAGTATTTACATTAAGACAATTTTATAATGTTGGTTATTTTGAAGCAACTTATTATTATGATGATAAAGTAATGTTCTTTAATGATTATCAAAATAGAAACATTGTAAGAATATTTCCAATAGAAGATTATAAGAAAATGGATAAAATAGATAGAATACAATTAGGAGTTATTTATATTGGTAATGATGAAAAATGTTTATTGGATAATGAAGAAGAAATATTCACATCTATTCCAGAAAGAACTAATTGTAGAGTTTATGAATTAGATGAAGAAACTAAAAATAAAAAATTAGAATCAATTGAAAAAACAAAACAATTGAGAGAAAAAATATTAAATAGAGATGATAAAGTTAGTCAAGAACAACGATAGTTGCTTGTGAAATTTTTGACTAACTAAATAAAAATAATAATGGAATAATATCAAAACAAAATCACTTTTTCGTTTTGATGTTATCTATCATATGAAAAGATTTTTGCTTACTTTTTCTAAAAAGGTAATAACAAACGCACACGTTTTGTTGAAGCTTGTTTCAAAGAAAGTGGGAAAAGTTTGTTTAAATAAATTATGAAAATAATCGTTAGTTATTTGAATAATTTACAAGGATAAAATAAAAAGTAGTGCTTTCTATTTTATCAATACTTTATGTAGTTTTAATGCTTTAAGCATTATTACGAAATAAAGTAGATGGTTTCTAAGGTGTAAAACCTTAGAAACCATATTTTGATATTACAAAGTAGATGTCAAAATATATAGGAGGTTAAAAATTTTGACATAGCAAAATAACCTTACTATATGCATATAGTAAGTTCTAAAAAGGAGGTGCAAATAAATGGTAGAATTATCTTATTCACTACATTTAGGTAATGATAAAAACAAATCTAAAAAGGCAAGGAAAACAGAAAAATCTAATCAATCAGGAACAACTTCACTTAATAATAATTCAATACAAAATCTTCAACAATTATCAAAAGTAGATAAACATAATTTAAGAAAATATGATGATGAGCAAGAACTAATTAAAACTATAAAAGGAACTTCTTCTGTTGTAGAAGATACTAAAAACTTATATTTAGATTTGTTTGAAGAATCTAGAATTAAATATAATGAAAAACAAACTAGAAATGATAGAAAGATAGATAATTATTTTAATCATATCTCAAACGATAATAAAAGAGATCTAGCTTGTGAAATAATTATTGAACTTGGAGATATGGATTTTTGGTCTGATAAAGATGATAAATTTAAACATAAAATGGTTGATGTTTTTAAAGAACAAGCACAAGATTTAGAAAATGTTGTTCCTAATTTTAAGATAGCTAATGCAACAATTCACTTTGATGAATCATCACCACATTTACATATAGTTGGTGTTCCATTTAAAGATGGGTTGAAAAATGGTATGGAAAAACAAGTTGGTAAATCAGATGTATTTACTAAAATTAGTTTAGTTAATATTCAAGATAAAATGAGAGAATATTGCATTAGTTCATTTAATAGAACATATAATCTTAACTACTCTCTTAAAGATAAAGAAGAAGGTAGAAATATTGATATTAATGTTGCAAGTATGAGAGATTATAATAAATTTAGAAAAGAACAAGAAAAACATAAAAAGCAATTAAAAGAATTAAATGATAAAGCCAATCAATTACATACTAAATCAAATGAGATAAATGATATTATAAATAATTTAAAGCCAACAATAATGAATAAAAATAATTATACTATTTCAAACAATGATATAAATAAAATTAAAAAATATATAGAACAAACTAATGATACTACTTCTAATTTAAAAGATTCTAATGATATAAATGTAATACTAGATAAATATGAACAAGATTTAAAAAATCATTCTAATGAAGTTAAAGAATTAAAGAAAAAAATCACTACTCGTGAAGATAGAATTAGTGATTTAGAAAATAGATTAGATTTTGCAAATGATACTATTGATATGTTAGAAGATAAAGTATCATCACTAGAAGAAATGTTAAATTATTTCAAAGAATTATGGGATAAACTTATTAAGTTCTTACAAGATAAATTTTTCTCTACCAATAAATATGATGATATAATTGATGAATTATATGAAGAAGAGATTTTAGATAATGATGATATAGATACAATTAAAAATGAATATAGCAAAGATGATGAATTAGAACGATAAAAAATAATTATGATTTCATAGATTATATATAGAATAAAAGGAAATAAGAGCAAAATAAAGGAGTATGTCTTGACTTTTATTGAGAAAACACTATAATAATAGTTAACTTTTTGAGAGGGGAAAAATATAATGAAAGATTATTCATTAAATTATGATGATTCTAAAAAATTTATATTATCTTATAAAATAGAAAATGGAAAAATTGTTGCAAAATTAGCAAGTGGAGAATCATACACAGTTCCATATTCAGAGGAAAATGAAAATAAAATAATATCTAGAATGGAAGAACAAGCTAGATTTGCACAACCAAAACCACTTCAAATGCTAGATAAAATATTAACAATAAGCCAACCATTGATGTTACCAATAGCTATTATGAATTTTGTAAATAATGGTGGATGGTTTTATGGTATGCTTCTTGCTATTATTGCTGAAGGTGCAATTTATTATCCTGCTAAAACAATAATAAATGCAATAAAGAAAAGAGATATAAAAAAATTAAATTATTTTTTAGATCATAAAGAAGAATTAAATGAAAATATTGAAAAAAGTGAAAATATAAAATTGGGTGTTAGTAAAAAAGCCATTAAACAAATTGAGTTACAGAAGAGTAAAAACAAGCAACCATTTAATATTAATAATATTGATAACTATTCGTTAAGTGATTTAAAGGTATTAAGAGAGAATATCGAAAGAATCTCAACATTTGGATTTAATGAAGAAGAAACTATTTTAGAAGATACAATAGAAGAAAAAGGCCCAGTATTAAAAATGACATTAGACAACAAAAGAAAATAGTTTATAAAGTAGCACAAATTATTGCTACTTTTTCTATTATTTAGTAAAATGTTATTAGAAATTGATATAAAACTATGAAATTTCTAATTTGTGAGTAAAAGTTTGAAATAACTTAACCACTCGCACCAGATTGATTTTTACTCGAACCCTTCGAGATAATATAAAAACTACTTTCAAATAAACCAGAAAGTTGTTTCATTTTTAAAAATTAATAACACACTTGCAAGATGACATATCAATTAGCTAGTTAAATTTATTAGGAAGGAGTAATATGAATAAAATTACCAAAGATAATTTAGATGAGTTTATAAACTATTATCATGAGTTTCATGATAGTTATATTACAAATGTTAATTATGATATTTCTAAATCGCAAATAGAGCTTTTAATTAATGTTCGTTGGGCTGGAAAACCTATACTAAGAGAGGATAAAACTTATCAAACTAATAAGATAAAAATGAGAATGATTTTAAATAACATTGAGCAATGTAATAATAAAGAAATGTTTTCGTGGGATTATATAAACGAAATATTTATAAAGTATATTAAATTAAACAATAATGAGTTTATATGCTTTGCAAGTGATGAACAAGAACCTTTGATATATATTGTTTGTGAAAGTGTGGAATATGAAGAAATAAAAGAGAATTGATAGTTGTTCTATTTCTTTCCTTATGGCATTAGATTGATACTAAACTCGAACTTTTCGAGGTAATATGAAAACTACTTTAAAATTAGATTAAAAGTAGTTTTTTTAGTTATATATTATAAATAATTGTTGTGTGTTATACTATATTATATGATAATAATAAAATATTAAGAAGGTGGGAATTTATGATTAGTACAAGTAGTTATAATAATTGGCAATCAAATCAGTATATTACATACTCTATTTCTGGCGACCGTGAAAAATCTGTGAATTATAAAGGTAGATGTTATTCTAAGTTAGCGCCAAAACTTTCTTTTTGGAAAATCTGGCATGATAACATTGGAAAAGTTTCTGCAGAAGAAAATAATAGATATTACGTTCAAGAATATTGGAATCAAGTATTATCAAAATTAGATCCACAACAAGTTTATGATGAATTAGATTATTCAATATTATTATGTTATGAGTCAAATACTGAATTTTGTCATAGACATATAGTAGCAGCGTGGTTTGAAATATTATTGGGTATAAATGTTTTTGAAAAAAAAGCTACTGGTTATTCAATAGAAGAAATAGAAAAACCTGCATATATTAAACAATATTTAGAAGAGGTGATGAGACAAAATATAAATATGAGAGGATTTAATTCCTTAAGAGCATTGTATTTGTTTGAAAAAGGTGAAAAATTAGAAGCTTTAGCAAATGAATTAGAAGAGAAAACTGGAAAGTGTTACGATAATTATAAAAAGTCAGCTTGTTACCTTAAATGTGAGGCAGATGAAGTAGAAGCAAAATATAATAAACTTCATAGTAGAAAGACATTAGTAAAAACTAAGAAATTATAAAATAGTTAGTTAATTTATTACTAACTATTTTTTTAGAATTGTTTTGTAATACTGTATTTAAGATTTATTTTAATTACATAATTATATTTTAATTTTATAATAAGAGACAATAAAAATTATCAAAAACTAAACCTTTAACAAATTTTTTAAAAAATCATAAATATACTATAGAGAAAGGGTTAAAAAATATGTGATTTAATGTTTTAAAAAATAGTCAAATACTTATCATTAACAAAAATTTAATTAAAACTTTAATTTATAAGGCAAAAAATATTTCTATGATTTGTCTTTTTAATAAAATAAAATTTTAAATTAGAACATCAAATATTGTTATTATTAAATCATTACTTAAAAATCACATATAATTAAATGGTGATACTATGATTGAATTTATAAAAATGCAAGGTTGTGGTAATAATTATATATATATAGATTGCATAAAAAATAATTATGATAATTATGATTTTAAAAAAATATCGAAAGAAATAAGTGATATAAATTATGGAATTGGTTCAGACGGACTTATTTTAATATGTAAATCAGAGTTAGCTGATGCAAAAATGATTATGTACAATAAGGATGGTAGTGAAGGAAATATGTGTGGAAATGGTATTCGTTGCGCTGCAAAATACATATATGATAAATATAAAAAAAATAAAAAAATATATATAGAAACAAGATCAGGTATAAAAGAAACAATAATTAATTCAAATGAAATAATAGTTAATATGGGTTATCCTTTATTGAAACCAGAAAATATTCCTGTTAATTTAGAAGGTGATATGATTATTAATAAAAAAATTTCTTTAGGTGGTAAAGAAATTCATATTAATTGTGTATCAATGGGAAATCCACATGTAGTACTTTTTTTAGATGAAGTAGATAATATAAATATGGAAAAAATTGCTACAGATTTTAAATTTAGTGATTTATTTCCAGAAGGATGTAATATTGAATTTGTGAAAATTATAGATTCAAAGTCAATAAAAATGAGAGTGTATGAAAGAGGTTGTGGTGAAACATTTTCTTGTGGTACAGGTGCATGTGCAAGTGTTGTTGCTGGTATATTAAATAATTTACTTGATAGTGATACAGAAACTAAAGTTATGCTAAAAGGTGGAACACTTTATGTTAAATATGATGATGTAGTATATTTAAAAGGTTCAACTGATTTTATTTGTAAAGGAAAATACTTAGTGAAAAAACACTAAGTTTTTTAAAAAATATATTGACTTTAATAAAAAATATATGTTATAATCAATACGTTCTGGGGAATTAGCTCAGTTGGCTAGAGCACCTGCCTTGCACGCAGGGGGTCAAGGGTTCGAGTCCCTTATTCTCCACCATTAAGAAGAATAACTGTTGATTTCAACAGTTTTTTATTTTATAAATCCATTTTGGACAAGTTTTGTTTCGCTAACAACAATAAATGCATTTTCATCTATGTTTTTTATAAAATCTTTTATTTCAGAAAGATTTTTTTTATTTATTTCCATATATAACATATATTTTTCTTTATTATCTTTTCCTTTTGCATTTATAACAGAAACAGCATAACCAATATTTCTTAATTCATTGACTAATTTATCATTTTTTGAGCTTGTAATTACCTGTATACTTAAAGTACCTTTTATAAATTTTTCAGCTATCGTACTTCCAATAAATGTACCTGTTGCATAACCAAGTGCATATGAAAAAGCTATCCACAAGCTAGAAACATTAGTATTAAGAGCTTCCCTTACAATTATAAACCAAATAAAAACCTCAAAAAATCCAATTGTAGTAGCATATATTTTTTTCCCTTTAACCGTCATAATAGTTCTTATTGTACCAAGAGATACATCAAAAATTCTTCCGAAAAAAACTTTTATACATAAAATAAATAACTCCATACCTTACCTCCATATATTTTAATTATATATAAAAGTATAAAAAATTTCAATAAAAGTGAATAATATATATTTTATTGCTAAATAATATTCATGGAGGGATATTATGAAAAAAATATTTGTTTGTTTAATAACTATATTATTTATAACATTTACAGGTTGTAGTACAAATATAAATAATACGCCAACAAAAAAAGTTGAAGAATTTTTAAATAGGTATCAAACCTTAGATTCAAAAGTTATTTCAGACCTTGATAGAGTAGTTGAAGAAGAAGAAAAATTCAATACTTCAAATAGAGAAGACTATAAAGAACTAATTAAAAATCAATATAAAGACATGACTTATATGATAAAAAACGAAACTATTAATGGTGATAAAGCTATAGTTGAAGTTGAAATAACTGTAAAAGATTACAAAAAAGTAATGGATGAGGCAGAAGTTTATAGAAACAATAATATGCAATTATTTTCAGATGAACTTGGAAATTACAAAGAAACGATGTATATAGATTATGTGATAAAACAATTAAAAGAAGCAAAAGATACTGTTAAATATACATTAGAATTAGGAGTAACTAAAAAAGATAAAAAATGGCAAGTAGATCAAATAAGTGATGAAACAGAAGACAAAATTTTAGGAATTTATAACTATTAGGAACACATATAAATGTTCCTTTTTTCATAATATTTTATAGGTGATAAAATGAAAAAAATGGTTGTGTTACTAATATTATTTTTAATACCTATGAAAACAATGGCTTTAGAAACAAGTGCAACTGCATCAATACTTATGGATACTGATAATAATAGAATTTTATATGCAAACAATATACATAAAGTTAGAAGTATTGCATCAATTTCAAAAATAATGACGGCTATTGTTGCTATAGAATCAGGAAAATTAGATGAAACAGTTACAGTAGGAGATGAAATAAAAAAAGCATATGGTTCTGGAATATATATACAAATTGGTGAAAATATTAAATTATTAGATTTATTATATGGATTAATGCTTAGAAGTGGTAATGATGCAGCTTTGACAATTGCTTCATATGTTGGTGGAAATGTAGACGAATTTGTAAAAAAAATGAATGAAAAAGCTCAAGAAATAGGAATGAAAAATACTGTATTTAATAACCCAAGTGGTTTAGACCAAGAAAAAGGAAATTATTCTACAGCATATGACATGGCTATACTTACAAGTTACGCTATGAAAAATGAAACATATAGAAAAATAGTTTCAACAAAAAGTTATAAAGTAAAAACAAATATGAATTTTTATTCTTGGATAAATAAAAACAAATTATTACATACATATAAATATTCAACCGGTGGGAAAACTGGATTTACAGAAATAGCAAGACGAACTTTAGTTACTACTGCGTCTAAAGATGGTGTAAATTTAGTAGCTGTAACTTTAAATGATGGCAACGATTTTAATGATCATAAAAATATGTTTGAATATGGATTTAACAATTATACTAATTACACTATTTTAAAAAAAGGTGATATAGATATAATTGGTGAAAGTTATTATTTTGATAATTCTTTTTATATAAAAAATAGTTTTAACTATATATTAACTTCTGATGAAAAAGAAAATATAAAACTAAAATTCATACTTGAAAAGAGTACTAATAAAAAAAATGACGAAAAAATAGGAAAAGTTATTGTATATGTTATGGATAAACAAGTACATGAAGAAGATATTTATTTACAAGAAAAAAAACATAATAAAAAAAATATACTTCAAAAAATAATAGATTGGTTTAAGAATGATAAATAAAATTTGGTCTGTTTTTATCATTATTGGAATAATATTTTCACTATTAACAGGAAAAGCAGAAATAATTACATCAGAAATATTAAAAAGTTGTGAAACATCATTTAATATGATTGTTAAAATATTTCCGGTTATGGCCCTTTGGTTAGGTATTATGAATATAGCTTTGAAATCAGGTTTATTAAATAAAATGGCAAGTCTTGTTTCACCAATTTTAAGAAAAATATTTCCAGAAATACCAAAGAATCATGAATCATTAGGATATATAACAACAAATATGATAATGAATGTATTTGGATTAGGAAATGCAGCAACTCCATTTGGATTAAAAGCAATGAAATCTTTACAAAGCTTAAATAAATCAAAAGATACTGCATCAAGAAGCATGATAACATTTTTAGTCATAAATACAAGTGGAGTAACATTAGTTCCAACAACTGTAATATCACTTAGGATGCTTTATGGAAGTACATCTCCAGCATCAATAATGTTAGGTTGTATTTTAGTTACATTAATATCTCTTAGTTGTGGACTTATATTTGATAGAATATTAGGGAGAATTAGTAAATGAATAATATATCCAATTATATAATACCTATAATAGTTTTAATAATAGTTTTATATGCTTTAAAAAAAAGAGTTGATATTTATGATACATTTATAGATGGTACAAAAGAAAGTTTTGATATGACATTAAAAGTATTCCCTAATTTACTTGCTATGGTATTTGGAGTTAATATTTTTTTAAAAAGTGGTGTTTTAGATTTTATTTTTAACAATTTAAAACCGATTTTTTCATATATAAATGTACAAATAGAAATACTTCCAATGGCAATAATGAGACCAATTTCTGGTAGTGCCTCATTAGCTATTTTAAATGATATGTTTTTAAATTACGGACCAGATTCATTTATAGGTACAGTCGCTTCTATAATACAAGGATCTACTGATACAACTTTTTACGTTTTAACACTTTACTTTGGAAGTATTGGTATTAAAAAAATAAGATATGCAATGTGGGCAGGATTATTTTCTGATTTAGTTGGAATTGTTACAGCAATTATACTTGGTAATGTATTATTTTAGTTGTTAAAAATTAATATATAGTGTATAATTCATATCAGGTGATTTAAGTGGAAAGACTTCAAAAAGTAATTGCAAATAGTGGATATTGTTCTAGAAGAAAAGCGGAAGAATTAATTCAAAAAGGAAAAGTAATTGTAAATGATATTAAAGTAACAGAACTTGGATTTAAAGTAAGTGGTAGTGATAAAATATCTATAGATGGAAAAATGCTTTCAAGAGATGAAAAAGAATACTATCTTTTATATAAACCAAGAGGAATAATTACAAGTACAAAAGATGAAAAAAACAGAAAAACTGTTGTAGATTTGATAGAAACAGATAAAAGAATATATCCTGTTGGTAGACTTGATTATGATACATCAGGAATTATTCTTCTTACAAATGATGGAGAACTTACAAATTTATTAATTCATCCTAGAAACAAAATTGATAAAATTTATGTAGCGAAAATTAAAGGAATTCTTACAAAAGAAGAAACATTAAAATTAACTCATGGTGTTGTTATAGATAATAAAAAAACATCTCCTTCAAAAGTTAAAATAAAAAAAATAGATAAAAAAAATTCAACTTGTATTGTTGAAATTACTATACATGAAGGAAGAAATCATCAGGTAAAAAAAATGTTTGAAGCTGTTGGTCATGATGTTTTAAAATTAAAAAGAGAAAAATTTGATTTTCTAAATTTAGAAGGTTTAAAATCAGGTGAATACAGAAAATTAAATATTAAAGAAGTAAAAAAATTATATAATGATGCAAATAAAAATTCAGAATAGTAAAATTATTCTGAATTTATTTTATTCTTCACTTATTGCTTGAGTTGGACAATTGTCAATAGCATCAGCAGTATCTTCTTTTAAATTATCATTAACTTCAGATACTTTTACTTCTGCAAGACCATCATCGCCAATTTCAAAAACATCTGGAACTAATGCTTGACAAGCCCCACAACCTATACATAAATCTTTATCAACTTTAACTTTCATATATTTCCTCCAAATAAATTATAATTAAATTGGTATATTTTTGCAAGTATCTGTTTGAAAAAAATAATAAATGTGTTAAAATATAAACTAGGTGATACTATGAAAAGTAGGATGGATAGATATTATCATTCTCAGCCCGGAGAAACAACTAGTAGAATCTCTAAAAATAAAAGTCTTTATGATAGAAATTATAATGGAGATTATGACTTTAAATCTTATAGTAATGTTGAGGGTGTAGCTGATATAAATAGAGATAATCAAATAGACTTAAAAAAACTACAAAATTTGCTAAAAAAAAGAGAAGAAGAAAGACAAAGTGAAATTCCTCATTTGGTAAAAAGAAATGTAGTTGAAAGAAATGTTGAATTTGAAGAAGAGAAGAATCATGATATAAATGAAGTTTTATCTCAAGCTAAAACTGAAAAAAAAGATGATTATAAAACAAGAAATTTAAGTGATACTAGTTACAATGTGTTAAGAAATATAAATATAAATAAAGTAAATGAAGAAGATAAAGAGTTACAAGATTTGATAAATACTATTACATCCACAAAATTTTTAAATAAATTAGATGATAAAGATTTAAGTTTAGATATGTTAAATTTGAAATCAGATAATAATACAAATATAGTAAATTCTGAAGATGTAAAGGAAGCAATAAAAAATCAAAGCTCATCATATGAAAATAAAACAGATGAAAACCTAAGTGAAATAGACAAATCTTTTTATACGTCTAGTTTAGGATTTACAAGTGATGATTTTGAGCAATTAAGAGATATAAAAGATTCAATTAAAACAAATAATAAATTGATAAAATTTCTTGTTTTTGTTTTAATAATTGCAATTATAGCAGGAATAGTTTTTTTAATATATAATTTAAGAGGATAATTTATCCTTTTTTTGTTATAATTAGTATGGTGATGTTTATGAAACTTAAAATTATTGATATGGATCACAATGGCAGAGGAATAGCAAAAATAGATGGAAAAGTATGTTTTATTGAAAATGCGCTTATAGGAGAAGAAGTAGACGCTAATATATATTTAGATAAAAAAAAATACATGGAAGCAAAGGTTAATTCAATATTAGTTAGTAGTGATAAAAGAGTAAAAGAAAAATGCAAGTATGCTAGTATTTGTGGTGGATGTAATATCATGAATATGGATTATCAAAATCAAATTTTGTATAAAAAAAATAAGGTAATTGAAATATTTAAAAAATTTTGTAAAAGTGAAATAAAAATAGATGAATTTATTAGTGGTAATGAATTATATTATAGAAATAAATTAACACTTCATATTGATAAAAAAATAGGTTTGTATGCTAATAAAACTAAAGACATAATAGAAATAAATGAGTGCTTAATAGTAAACAAAAAAATCAATGAAATTTATTCTATTATTAAAACATGTGATTTAAGTAATATATCCACTATTCTTATTAGAGTAGGGGTTAATACTAATGAATCAATGGTAGTAGTTGAAACAAATTTTGATATATTTGATTTAAAAAATAAATTAAATAATATTATTGATACACTAGTTGTAAAAAGAAATGATGAATTTATTACACTATTTGGCAATGGTTATATTTATGAAAAATTAAATGGATTAAATTTTTTGATATCTCCAGATTCTTTTTTTCAAGTAAATACATTACAAGCTGAAAAATTATATAGTAAGGTAAAAGAATATTTAGGTAAATCTAATAATGTTCTTGATTTATATTGTGGAACGGGTACGATAGGTATTTATGTATCTGATATAGCGCAATCTGTTTTAGGAATTGAAATAAATAAATATGCAGTTAAAGATGCAAATGAAAATAAAAAAATAAATAATATTAATAATATAGAATTTATATGTGGTGATTCTGAAAAAGTATTATATAAAATAAATAGAAAATTTGATTCGGTTATAGTTGATCCTCCAAGAAGTGGTTTAGGAGAAAAAGTTGTCCAACAATTGTTAAAGATAAATCCTAAAAAAATTGTTTATGTTTCTTGTGATCCAATTACTTTAGCTAGGGATATTAATTATTTATCTTCAAATTATGAATTGGTTAATATTTCACTTGTTGATATGTTTCCCAATACACATCATGTTGAATGTGTAGCGGTGCTTAAACTTAAATAAAGCCTTATATTAAGACGGAAATTAACTGTTCAGTGCCTATTAAAAAAAGCATATTTTTGATAAAAAAACAGAAAAAATTTAAGAAGGTTGTTTGAGGAGAATATGTTTCCTCATACCATATTAGGTGGTATGGATTGTATAATTGAAAAAGAAAGGATATGAATTATGTTAGCAAATAGATTAAATTACGGAGATACAATCGGTGTTGTAGGGGTATCTAATAGCTTAGCATTAAATAATAGATTTGATGATTTTAAAAAAGCAGAAAAATTTTTAATTACTAAAGGTTTTAAGATAAAATTTGGAAAATATATAAAAGAAGATTATTATGGCTCATGTGGTACAAGAGAACAAAAAGCAGAAGATTTTATGAATATGTTTAAAGATGATGATGTTAAAGCAATAATATGTTTAGAAGGTGGTGAAACTTGCAATACATTTATTGATTTATTAGATTATGAAGAAATAAAAAAGCATCCTAAGATACTGCTAGGTTATAGTGATATAACAGTATTACTTCAAGCTATTTATAAAAAGACAGGATTAATAACTTTTAGTGGGCCGGATTTTCTTTCATTTGGTTTAGACTATGCAGAAGAACAATATAAAGTATTTATAGATGCTTTTATTAACCAAAAATTAGATAGGTTTAATAATGGTACAAAACAATTAATTAAAAATGGTACTGTTGAAGGTAAAATAATTGGTACAAATTTGGCTTGTATGATGTATTTGCTTGGCACAGAATTTTTACCAAATATGGAAAGTAATATATTATTTATAGAAAGTTATAGAACATCTATAAATGAATGCCAAAGAAGATTTGCCCATTTAAAACAATATGGTATATTTGATAAAATAAAAGGAATAGTGATTGGTTATAATTATGATTTACAGAAAGATGAAAGTAAATATCCTCAAATGGAAGATATAATACTTGAATATACTAAAGAATATAATTTTCCAATAATAAAATGTAATGATTTTGGACATAAGATAGTAAATAGTGTTATTCCTATTGGTGCTGATATTAAAATAGATAATGATAAAGTTGAAATAATAGGAAAAATTTTAAATTGAGAAAATTGATATATACATAATAAACATTCAACAATTAAAAGTGTTTATTATGTAGTAGTCAGTTATACCCAAACAGATAAAAAGCAACTATTTATTATTAATGAACATATCACGTTGAGTGCGTATGCGTTCTAAAACTTAAATAAAGCCTTATATTCAGGTGAAAATCAACTGTTCAGAGCCTATTAAAAAAAGCATATTTTTGATAAAAAAACACTAATTTTTATCAAAAAAATAGAAAAAATTGAAGGATGTTGTTTGAGGAGAATATGTTTCCTCATACCATATTAGGTGGTATGGATTGTATAATTGAATTTAGTAGTGAGGTAGGAAATTATAATGATAGATAAAGATATAATAGATAAAGCCTTAAATTTTTATAATATAGATTTGCAATATAGGGATAAATGTTATAATTGCATAGAAGAAATAAATAAAAAAGAAAAGTTAAGTTTAGAATTTTCAAATCTATTTAAGAAATTATATATTGAAGAATTTACAAAAATAAAAGATTTATGGCAATGCAAGGGTATTGATGAATTGTTTGGCGATAATGTTAATCCTTTTATAACTAATATAATGGTTCTATTAGGTTATAATTATCATATAGAAAATATGCAACAATATAATTTTGATGCTATTCAAATTAAAATTCATAAAAAAAGAGTTAAGGAATGTTTTGAAAGTGACTTAAAATTAAGAAAAAAAGATGGAATTAGGATATCACAAATGTTATGGGCTATTTATTTTATTAGGGCAAGAATAGTCGAGATAGGTAGTTTACAATTTGAATACGAGTCTGATTCAGTAGTAAAAATTCATATTCCTAAAAATACGGATTTAAATGTATTAAGTGTTAAAGAATCTATAAAAAAAGCAAATATCAAAATGAAACAAATTTATTCAATTAATAATTTTAAATATATATGTAATTCATGGTTACTAAGTAAACAAATATATGAAATTATAGATAAAAACTCTAATATAGCAAAATTTTATAATTTGTTTGATGTTTATGAAGGAGAAGAATGTACTAAAGATATACTAAATTTTGTGTATGGAATAGACGAATGCGAAGATTATTCTTTACTGCCTACCAATACCACTTTACAAAGTAACATTAAAAAGCAATTATTGAATGGTAAAAAATTTTATTTAGGACTAGGTGTATTAAAACTTAAATAAAAAAACAAGAAAAATCTAAAAACTTATTGAAAAAATAAAGTGTGAGGTAATAATTATGACTATAAAAGATATGAAACAAGCAGTAAAATTATTAAGTAAGGAATGGAATTTAGTAAAAAAGAGGCAGGAGCAGATGATGATATTTGTGCTTGGATATATTTATTAGATATTTTACAAGAAAATGAAAAGATAATAACATATAAATCAGGAAATAAACTTGTAGGATTTTGTGGATATTCAAAAGAAAATTCAAATAAACATATGGTATCTAAAAAATTCTATGGTTTTATAAAAAATAAATTATATAAAAGCAATAGTATAAAAAACTTAAAGGCATTTAAAGAATATGAATCTAATTATAATTATATTCCTGCAGAATTAAAGAATCATTTTGATGGAGAGATTTCTATATTAATAGTTGATGAGGATTATAGAGGAAAGAAAATAGGTAAAAAATTGTTGTTAGATGTATTTGAGCTTGCTAAAAAAGATAATATGAAGAATCTTCAAATAGTAACAGATGAATCATGCAATTATAAATTTTATGAAAAATTAGGATGCCAAAAAGTGTATGAAACAATAATAAAAAACAGAGAAATAGGACAACTTGGAAATGGATGTACTGAAAAAGCATTTATATATGAGAAAAAGCTGTAGTATGATAGGAGTAATAATGATTGATATAAATAAAATAGATAAAACGCATAGAGAATTATAATAGTAAGAGTAAAAAATTGATATATACATAATAAACAATTAACCATTAAGAATGTTTATTATGTAGTAGTCAGTTATACCAAAACATATAAAAAGCAACTATTCATAATTAATGAACATGACATATTGAATGTGTTTCAGTATTACATCGAAAAAATTTTGATAAGTAAGTTTTTTACTAAAACTAAAAAAGTGATATTCTGGTGAAAAATTGTATAAAAAATTCAAAAATATGTTTTCACATACCATCTAATATGATGTGTGCACGACGCTGATATAAGTGGTATATGGAAACATATACTACTTAAGATATTTTAAAGGAGATGATAAAATATGAATGAAAGCAATATATTGTTATATGAAACTGATGAAGGTAAAACTAATGTAGATGTAATATTAAAAGATGAAACAATATGGTTAACTCAAAAGAGTATGAGTGAACTTTTTGATGTTAATGTTTCCGCAATTAATAAGCATTTAAATAATATATATGAAGAGAAAGAACTTGATAAAAATTCAACTATTTCCAAAATGGAAATAGTCGAAAAGAAGGAAATAGGAATGTTAATAGAGAATTAGAATTTTATAATTTGGATGCTGTTATTGCAGTTGGATATAAAGTTAATTCTAAGAAAATAAAAAATTGTAATTTGCGGAGGAAAGTCAGTGCGAAAAAAATTAATTAAAAATAATGTAGTATTTAGTAATAAAAAACATTTTGAAAAGTTATTGAAAGCAACAAATAGTAAGTTGTAAGGAGATTAGAAAAATGAAAATAAGTTTTTTTGCGATATTTACATTGGTAAGCTTAATATTGCTAATTTTATCATTAATATTTAAAAACAAGGATAAAAAGATGGTTGAACAATGTACTTCAACAACAAAAGGGAAAGTTATAAGGTACACATTATGGAATAATAATGGAGTACAATTTCCTATAATAGAGTATATTGTTAACGATACTAAATATAATCAAAGACTTAAGTATGGTTGGATTGTAAATAAGTCATCATCTTTTAATAGAATAAAATCTCAAGTAGAAAATGATGTTAAAGAAGGAAATTTAGTAATTAATAGTAATACCCATATTTCTACCAATGCATTAAAAGAATATTTCCCTGTTGGAACAGAATTAGATGTTTTCTATAACCCACAGAATCCAAACAAGAGTTATGTAATGAGATTTGTAAAAAATCCAGCAGTAAAAGTTTTATTTTTAATAGGATTATTATTTATTGTTTTAGCACTTATAGGACTTGTCTTTTTACCAAAATAAAAAGCTATTTCGTTTGATGAAATAACTTTTTTAATTATATTTTATCCTATTTTTCTTTTATATTTAGATATTATATTATTTAGTATAATAAATAACATCGAAAAAATTAAAATAACTATACTATTTATAAATATTGGTTTTAAATTAGTTAAATTAATTACTTCCATAGATTTTAATAAATCATTTGAATTAATATACCAGTAACTAGGTAATATATGTGCAATTCTTAGAACAAAATCTGGTAACCATTCTGTAGGAACAAATGCTCCACATAAGAATGCAGAACCAAGTGCGACAACATTAACTATACCATTAACAGCATTTTTATTGGTTATTAAGGTACTTATTAAGAGCGCTAATGTTAATGAACAAAATGTAAATATAAATAAATTTAATATATATATTAAACCTCTTGTAGTAAACATTATATTTCCAGTTAGAATTATTCCAAGAATTACAAATAAAATCCATACTATAATAGAGTATATAAAACTTGATAATAATAGATATCTATTATGTTTCTTATAATTTGTACTACTTATAATAGTCCTTTTATTAACATTTTTTTCTTTAAAACTTGATAATACTAAACAAATAATAAATATTACAACTGCCATAATGCTGTAACTTGCAAAATTAAAATAATATGTTGCTTTAGATGTTTTTGATGTATCAAGTTTGGAAGTTAGTTTAATATTTGATTCAGAGTTTAAATTATTATTTATATAATTTATAAGCTCATCTTCATTATTTATTTTTGTTTTATATAAATTTTGAATTTTTATATATCGAGTTAATATAATTTCGGCTAAACTTGATTGATAGTCACCAGTGAATTTTATATTTATATCAGGTTGTGATCCATTCATTACATCTTTTCCATAATTTTTGGGTATATATATTACATAATTAGTGTCTCTATAAAATAAGGCATCATTTATTGATTCTTCATTTGTTTTAATATTGATAATTTTACTGTTTTCTTTGATATAGTTTATTAAATTAGAAGTGATTTTATTATAATCATCATTATTTACTATTACAACATTTGGTTTACTATTAACAAAATCTATTTGATTTTCATTTGTCGACATATTTAATCCACCAAAAACAATTAATAATGTTGTATATAAAGATATAACCCCTATATATTTTCTTACTACACTCCAAAATGTTTTAAATGTTGTCATACTTTTGCCTCCTTAAACCATTATAAGAAATTATAAACATTATAATTGAGAACAAAAGTAAACTAATTATATTAAAGAAAAACCTATCTAAAGTATCATAATAATATAATGAATAAAAACCATCTGTTATCATACTAGCAGGATTAATTTTATTTATAATTGGTATATTTTTATCTACTATATATTTCATAGTTATTCCCATCATACCTGATAGAAAACATCCAAGCATTGTAATAGCAATTAGTATTCCTGTTTTTGTATTTTCATTAGATTTTATTGTAGTTGCAACCATTACTCCAAGAGATAAACCTGCAAGTGAGCCACATATTGCAAGTAGGACTATTAATAATAAGTTGTTTCCATAATCTACTTTTAGTACAAATATAGTAAATATAAATAATAATGTAATACCTAACAATTGTATTATGTAACTAGCAAGTAAACTTCCGAGTAGCATTTTACCTTTATGAATGGGTGAAATAGAAGTCCTTTTTCCAATACTATTCATATTAGCTAGTTTATAATTTGTAATAAACATTGATATAATTCCACCGTATAAACATGTCATTGCAATTAATGTGTAATATTCTATCATTGTATAACTTAAATTTTTATTTGAAATGTTATTTAATTTAACTGTGTTCGAACTAAACAAATTATTAATATTTTTATATATTTTTTGATAATCAATATTATAGTTTCCTTCTTTAATTTGATTATCTATTTCTATTTTTGATAGGTCTTTACTAATTTCTTTATTACTGTTTATTTCATCAACAACATATTTTAAAATAGTTTCATTAACACCATTTGAGGAAACAGTTATATTTACATTATCGTTAGGTATTATATATCCAGTTATTTTTTTATTTTCAAGTAATTTTTTTGCGTCTTCTAAATTTGTATAATTTATATTAAACATTTGAGTTTCATCATTAAATTTTTTAAAAGTTTCTTTAAATACATTATTGCTAGATTCACTATCTATAATAGCAATATTTATTATATCTAATTTTTCATTTTTTTCTATATCAGAAAAGGCCATATTGAAGAAAATTCCTAATAGTATTGGAAAGGCAAATGTCCAAAATATAAGCATTTTATTTTTTAATAATACTTTTAATGAATATATAAAATTATGTGTAAACATTAATCTCTTAATTCCTTACCTGTTAAATTTAAAAACACATCATTAAGTGTTGGTCTTTCTGAAAAAATTTTGTTATATGTAATTTTATGAGATTTTAAACAATCGATTAATTTTTCTAAGTTGTTTTTGCCTTTTTTATATTTAATTATTAGGATATTTGAATTTATTTCAATATCATCAACATATTTAAATTTTTTAATATCTTCTATAAATTCATTGTTTATTTCATTTAATTCAACAGTAATTTTTTCATCTATATCAGCAAGTTCTTTTAGTTCATCAGAAGTTCCAGTTGCAAGTATTTTACCTTTATCTAATATAATAATTCTATCACAAAGTATTTCAACTTCTTCCATATAATGTGTTGTATAAACTATAGTCGCACCTTTTTTTCTTAGTTTTTCAATTCCTTCTAAAATATTATTTCTACTTTGTGGATCAACTGCTACGGTTGGCTCATCTAAAAATATAATTTTGGGTTTGTGAGCAATTCCACAAGCAATATTAAGTCTTCTAAGTAGTCCCCCTGATAATTGTTTTGGATAATATTTTTTATAATTTTCTAATCCTACTAATTTAATTGCATCTTCTATATATTTTTTTCTTATTTTTTTATTTTCTATATATAAACCGCAAAAATAATCTATGTTATCATAAACATTTAATTCTTCAAAAACAGCTACTTCTTGAAATACGACACCTATTTGCTTTTTTAATTCATATTCATCTGGTTTCATTTCCTTACCAAGAATTTTTATACTTCCATTTTGATAATTTAATAATGATAATATGCAATTTATAGTTGTGGTTTTGCCACTTCCATTTGGACCTAACAATCCAAGTATTTCACCTTTTTTTACTTCAAAGGATAAATTATCTACAGCTTTTATATTTTTGTATTCTTTTGTTAAGTCTTTAACTTCTATTATATTTTCCACCTTATTCCTCCTTGTACTAAAATAATTATACTATATTGTAGTTTGAAATAGAAATGTATTAATAAATTTCTATTTACATTTTTTTGTATAAAGTTGTTTGTTTTTTTAATAATATATTGTTAGATTAAAAAAAAACATTTATAATTATAATTAGGAGGGATAAAATGAATAATGTTAAAGTAGTTCAGTATGGATGCGGTAAAATGTCAGTTTATACTATGAGATATGTTATAGAAAATGGTGGTTCTATAGTTGGTGCAGTTGATATTAATCCATCTATTATTGGAAAAGATATTTCTGATATTATTGGTGGAAAAGAAATAGGAGTAAATATTACATCTGTTGATGATGCAGAAGAAATGTTAAAAAGAGAAAAGCCAGATGTATGTATTATTACAACAATGAGTTTAATGAAGGATGTAGCAGACGCACTTTTATTGTGTGCAAAACTTGGAATAAATGCTATTACAACTTGTGAAGAAGCATTTTATCCATTTAATTCTTCACCAGTTTTAACAGATAAAATTGATAAACTTGCTAAAGAAAGTAATTGTACTATTACAGGTAGTGGTTATCAAGATGCATTCTGGGGAAATTTAATATCAACATTGGCTGGTTCAACTCATAAAATTACTAAAATTAAAGGTAGTTCTTCATATAATGTTGAAGATTATGGTATTGCTTTAGCTAAAGCCCATGGAGCAGGTTTAACTTTAGATGAATTCGATAAACAAGTTGCTTCTGTTGATAATATTAGTGATGAAGAAAGAAAAAAATTAATCAATGCTGGTGAGTTTTTACCTTCGTATATGTGGAATGTAAATGGATGGCTATGTGACAAACTTGGTTTAACTGTTAAGAATCAAACTCAGAAATGTGTTCCTATAACTTGTGGTAAGGATATAGAATCTTCTACATTGAATATGGTTGTTGCCTCAGGTATGGCAACTGGAATGAGTGCTGTTGTAACAACAGAAACTGAAGAAGGAATAGTTTTGGAAACAGAATGTATTGGTAAGGTTTACTCTGATGAAGATTGTGATAAAAATGATTGGACAATTTTTGGAGAGCCAAATACTAATTTAGTTATTACTAGACCTTCTACTGTTGAACTTACATGTGCTGCAATTGTAAATAGAATCCCAGATGTTATAAATTCCAAACCAGGATTTATTCCAACTTCTCAAATGGGAGAACTTAAATATTTAAAATAGGTGATTAATATGAAGAATGTTTATGTTATAACCATTTTTAATAATAATTTTGTTATTCAATATGATGGTAATAATATATTACTTTTTGGGACTTCTCATGGAAAAACACTAGATCAAATTGAATCTAGTGTTTGCGATTATATTGAACATGAATTAAGATATTATAATGGAAATGTTAATGAATTAAGGATATTTTTAATTAAATTACAATCTATTATTAATTTATCTGATAAAAATAATATAATGGATAATGTTAGAGAATTCTTTTTGAAAAATACTAATATATTCTTTAGCGATGAAAATGAAGCAACAATACAATCAGATATGAATTCAAACAAGATTTCTGAGTTAGAAAAGTTTAAAGAACAAATTTTAAGCAATTATAATATAGATAATTCTAGTGAGCCTGAAACAATTAAAAAAGGTGGTAGACAAAAAGTATTAGGCAACGGAAAAAGTTTAATTGATAATAAAGATGCTTTTGTAAATGCACTTTTACTAGCGTTTATTGTTGAACTTTTTGGTTTAACCATTTTTAACCTTTTCCTATTTAGAATAATATAGTTGTAAATTGATGTTTTTATTGATATAATATATGTGTTTAGGAGGTTTTTATGTTAGATAATGTAGCTAATAAGTTTTTTAAGGGAAATAAAAATGTAGCTTTTATCGTAATTGCTGCAGGTGGAATGGTTTTATTTATATTATTGATTGTATTGATTGCTAGTTTAACAGGTGGTGGGATTAAAAGTTATTCACAATTAGAAGATAAATTAGTTAATGCTGCTGAAAAGTATTATAAAGATAATTCTGATAAATTACCTTTAACAGATGGAACTGTAAGCGTTACAGATTCTACTTTAGTTGAAGGAAATTATATAAAAGAATTAAGTAAATTATATTCTAAGGATAAATGTACAGCAACTGTTGAAGTTGTAAAAAATGGAGATGATTATTTATATAATCCGATTTTGAAATGTGATAATTATAATACAAAAACACTTTATAGTGAATTAACACAAAATGTAGTTACATCTGATTCCGGTTTATACTCTGTTGGTAATGAATATATTTTTAAAGGTGAATATATAAACAATTATGTTAAATTTGATGGCAAAACTTGGAGAATTGTAAAAATAGATGATAATGGTATTAAAATGTATTTAATTAATGAAAAATTAGAAAAATCTGTATGGGATGATAGATATAACCTAGAAAAAGAATTTCAATATGGAAAGAACGTATATGACACTAGTAGAATAAGTGTATATTTAAAAGAAAAGTATGACAAAAATAATGTTGTATCTGCGAAATTAAAAAAATATTTAGTTGATGCAACTTGGTGTGTTGATTCAATAAGAGAAGGTACTTTAATTTCAAACATTAATTTATGTGGAAAAACTATGAAAAGTCATATTGGACTTTTGAATGTTGATGATTATGCAAAGGCTAGTTTAGAGTCAACATGCAAACATTTTGACGACCCACAATGTGTTAATTATAATTATATGAACGAGTTAGGTGGAACTAACTGGACACTAAATGCTTATTCCGAAAATACATATGATGTATATGCAATAGATGAAAAAGGTATTTATTATTATAAGGCTTCAAAAGAAAATGAAATTAGACCAGTCATCTATTTAAATTCACATTTAACTGTTTCGTCTGGTGATGGTAGTGAAAATGAGCCATACGTTATAAAATAATGTAAATATTATGTATTCAATGTATTAAATATTGACAAAAAAAGGCAAATAAAGTATTATATTTTTAGTAAGGGAGGAAATGAAAATGAATTTAGTTCAAATTTTAGGTATGGAGTGGTGTCAAACTGATGAAATAGCTTCTATTCAAGGTATCATATCTACTATTATTTTAGCTATCCAAATAGCAATTCCAGTTTTATTGATCATTTTCGGTATGCTTGATTTAGGAAAAGCAGTCGTAGCTAGTAAAGAAGATGAAATTAAAAAAGGTCAACAAATATTTATTAAGAGATTAATTTCTGCAGCTTTAGTATTCTTTGTAATATTCATAGTTAAAGTATTAATAAATTTAGTTGCATCAGGAAGTAGTAATGAAATTTGGTCTTGTGCTAATAGATTTATATCTGGTGCAGTAAATAGCGGAACAAAGCAATAAAATTAAACATTAAAACTTCATTTCTGAAGTTTTTTTGTTTTTAGAAAAAATATTGTTTAAAAAAAGATATACTTATGTTATAATGATGTAAGATAGATTAATTTTCAAAAAATATGAAATAGAGGGATGCAAATGGATTGGTTTTTAGGAGTAATTAGAGGACTTTTCGCTGCAATAGATAAAGTAGTGGTTTGGTTAATTGAAAATTTATATAACTTAATATTTCAGATATCAAGTGTACAAATTTTTGATAATGCTTCATTAGCTGCATTTGCAAATAGAATTACTGTAATTTTAAGTATTTTTATGATATTTAAATTATCACTTTCTTTTTTGAATTATATAGTTAATCCTGATGCAATGACTGATAAAAGCAAGGGATTTTCAAAGTTAATTCAAAATATTGCAGTTGCTTTAGTTTTACTTGTTTCATACCAATTTTTATTTGATAAGGCAATGGAATTACAACAAAAGATTGTAGATAATAATACTGTCCCAAAATTGATACTTGGTTCATCCGGAAAAAATGTGAAAAATTCTGGTGTAGTATCTTTTCCACTTTTTTCTGCTTTTATAGTTCCAAACTCAGATCTTTTAGCGCAACAACAAGGTTGTAGGACATATTTTATTAATGATGGTACTGTTCCTCATGAAAGATGTAATATTCGTGATTATTCTTCAGATGCTGCTACTATGCCAAATATTGGAAATGAACCCAACAATCAACTAGACTATACCGTAGAAAATCAAAATACTTATTATCTTTTTGATTATTTATTAAGGTTAAAAAATAATGGACAATTTGCTTTTGACTATAAGTTTATAATATCTACTATATGTGGTGCATTTGCCGCACTTGTATTACTTAGTTTTTGTATGGATGTTGCAGTAAGAATTATAAAATTATATTTCCTAAGATTAATCGCACCAATTCCTATTATTTCATACATTGATCCTATTAAGGGAGAAGGAATATTTAAAAAATGGTTGTCTAATGTTGGTAAGACATATGCTGATTTGTTTGTAAGATTAATTGCAATTTTCTTTGCGATATTTATAATACAACAAGTTTCAGCAAATATGGGTAATTTGAAAGACTTTAATGGTAATCCAATTGACAATCCTTTTGTAATAATATTTATAATAATAGGTGCGTTAATGTTTGCAAAACAATTTCCAAAACTTATTCAAGATATAACTGGAATAAGCTTAGATGGAAAAATGCAACTTAATCCATTTAAGAAAGTTAGTGAACAAGCTTTAGGTGGAAAGGCAATAATGGCAGGAACTGCTGGTGCTGTTGGAGCCCTTGGAGTAGCAGGTGGTAATTTGGTACATAGAGCTGTTAACGCAAAGAAAAATTTTAATGATAATGGTGGTGGCTTAAAAGGAGGACTTAAAACTGCGGGTGGTTTTCTTACATCAACTTTAGCAGGTGCAACAAGCGGTTTTGTACATTCAAGCCGTCAAGCATATAGTTCTGGAAAAATGACACAAGGTGTAAAAAAAGGGATTGAACAAGCCAATACTCATAGAACAGAAAGAGAAATAGGAAAAGAAAATGGTGCAACAGCTTTTGGTATTTTAAAGGCGAAAGCACAAGATGCTGTTGGATTACCTACTGATTATCAAAAATCTAGAATGCAAATTGAAAATTTACAAAATGTTAAAAAAACAGTAGATTCAATTGATGAAGCTGCTAAAAAAGAAATGTTAATCAAACCAAATTCGTATTTGAGTAGAGAATGGAATGATGATAACAAGAAGAAAGAATTTAAAGAAGCTTCAGATGCATACATTAAGGCACATAACCAATATGAAGCATTAAAAAATGTAGATATAAATAATATAAAACAAGATGCTGTTGATAGATATAGGGGTAGTAAAAGAAAGTTGGATGAATTCAATAAAAATAATGGATTATCGATAACAACAGAAACTACTGATGCTGAAATAAAAAATCAATTTAAATCAGATGATGATATAAGACGTGAGTGTATGACTACCTCATCTATTCTTGGACCTGACGGAAAACCAATAACTAAGGTAGATTCTGAGGCGATGGAAAAAGCAAAGAAAGAAAGAGACCAACAAATTGAAGAAGCTAAAAAAGTAAGGGATGATTATATAGCAGTAAGCAAGGGAAAGGACAAAGATGGTAACATAGTTGATTATGATGAAAACCAATATGCGTCAATTGCTGAAGATGACCATTATAAAAAATTAAATGAAGCTAAAGATGCAGAATTTAATACTGGTCAACACGCAGCAGACGTATATGTAAAAATGCTTGAAGATGAAAATGAAACTAAAATTACTAATGGTGCTATATCAAGTCAATTAAGAGTTGTTGAGCAAACTACTGATAAGAGCAGTGCGTTTGAAGAAAAAGCAGTTTATAGAGGTAGTGATTTTGCTGCTATTAGAAAACAAGCTAAAAAAGATGCTGAAAAAGCATACGAGATTGAAAGTAGTGATGATTATGATAAAGCCGAAGCTTCACATACTGCTGCAAACCTTGGGGAAAAATCATACAACAACATGTATAACATAAATGCTACAAAACAAAAGAAGAATTAAAAGGGGAAAAGATAAATGAATAATAATTTTTTAATACCAGCTAATTCAAAAAAATCAATGTTAATATTTGGTTTATTTAATAAATTTGATTTAATATTATTTTCTTGTGGAATATCAGCTACGCTACTACTGTTATTAATATTACCTGTTGAAAATATGGTAGCAGCAATAATAACACTAATTCCTGGATTAGTGTGTAGCTTTCTGGTATTCCCAATACCAAATTATCACAATGTTCTTACAATGATTAAATCATTAATAGAATTTTATACAACAAGACAAAAATTCGTTTGGAAAGGTTGGTGTGTAAACGATGGCGAAAACAATAAAAAGTAAATATACTGCAGATGATATTCCTGTTAGAGATATTGTAAATGGTGAAATTATTCTTAATAATAAAGAAAGAGTTACAGGTGTAAAAATAGAACCAAGAAATATCTTTATAATGGAACAAGAAATGCAAGATATGGTAATTAATAATTTAAAAGATGTTTATAATATGATAGATTATGAATTCTGGATTGTAGTTGCAGATAGACCAGTTGATATAAACTTGTATTTATCTCAATTACAACTTCTATATAATTCAACTTCAGATGTTAAAAAAAGACAATTAATTATTAGTGATATAAATAAAGCTAATATGTTTGTTACTAACAACGTTGTTGATACAGAATATTATTTATTATTTAAACATAAAGATACTGAAATAATACAAAAAAGAATTAAAAATTTGATTTCTTATTTTGCTAATGCAGGATTAATGTCTAAACAAACAAGTAATGATGATTTAAGAATTATACTTGATAATTTCTTAAATGGAGGACAAACAACTACACTAGGGACGGTGATGAGTTAATGGATATACGTCAACAAATAGCGCCAAAAGGCTTAGAATATAGAGCGTCCGATTTTATAATTAGTGATAAATATTCTACTATACTTACAGTAATATCATATCCAAAATTTATAGATCCTGGATTTTTATCTCAATTAACGAGTTTATCTGGAATAAAAATTGTTATAAAACATATTCCACTTCCATTTAGTGTAATAAGTAAAATGATAAATAAGGAAATCGCAGATTTAAAAGTAAGATATCAACAAGAAAATGATAAAACGTTACAAGAAAGAATAAGACTTGATTATGAATCTTTGGAACAATTTATTACAATGCTTGCTTCTACACAATCAAAAATATATGATTTTCAAATGCACATAATGGTTACTGCTGATTCACAAGATGATTTAGTGGCTAAAAAATTACAAGTAAAAAATTATTTAGAAGCTATGGAAATGAGAGCTATTCCTTTAAGATTTGAACAAGAAAAGGTATTAAAATCTATAATCCCTATTTATCCAAAGCAAGAAATTGAAGATAGAATAGGAACTCCTATTCCTTCTCCAACAATTGCTGCAATGTATCCATTTATATTTGATAGTATAAAAGACCCAGGATTATCTACTTTACTTGGTGTGGATTTTTCTGGAGGAGTAATATTATTTAATCAATTCTTATATAAGATAAAAAAAGAAAATAATAGAAACAATGCAAATTTAATTATACTTGGTACATCTGGTAGTGGTAAAAGTACAGCTGCTAAATTAATGATAAGATCTCACTTACGTAATGGTTCTAAGTTAGTAATGATAGATCCAGAAGGCGAACTTGAAGAAATGACTAAAAAATATGATGGTGATTTCATTGATTTAGGAAAAGGTGGAGAATATGGAATGATCAATCCACTTGAAGTTGTAGTTGATGCAGATGAAGAAGAAATGGCTCAAGGACTAGGATATACTGTTTTAACTAGAACTATACAAACAGTAAAGGCATTTTTAAAATATTATGATCCTAGTATTACTGAAGATGTTGTAAATATGTTTAGTGAAATATTACAAGAAACATATAAAAGATTTGGTATCGATTTTAATTCTGATTTTACTAGATTTAAAAGCAATGATTTCCCGACTTTCTCAGATGTTTATACAACTATTAAAGGTAAACTTATGTCTATGACAGAAAAGACACAAGAAAGAAATGTAATGGAAATATTGGAGTTAAAAGTAAGACCTATTATTAATGAACTTAGATATTATTTTGATGGGCATACAACAATATCTCCAACTACTAATTTTATTGTATTTAATATAAGAGAATTAATGAATGCAGATACTAATATTAGAAATGCTTTATTCTTTAATATTTTAAAATATGCTTGGAGTTTAACTCTTGATAAGAGTGTTGATACAATTCTTACAGTAGATGAAGCACATGTATTGTTAGGTTCAAATAACTCATTAGGAGCCGAATTCTTAGCTCAAATACAAAGAAGAGCTAGAAAGTATAATACTGGAACAATAATAATTACACAACAACCAAGTGATTTTACTGATCCAGCAGTTATAACACAAGGTAAAGCTATATTTGATAATGCTTCTTATTATTTAGTAATGGGACTTAAAAAACAAGCAGTTGAAGATTTATCAAAATTAATAGATTTAAATGAAAATGAAAAAGATAGTATAAAAAGATATTCTCAAGGTGAAGCTTTATTCGTATGTGGTAATAGAAGAATGCGAATTAACATAATTGTAACCGATGAAGAATTAGATTCGTTTGGTGAAGGCGGAGGATTATAATATAAGTAAAGTAGGTGATTCTAATGGATCAAAAAAACATTGAGGATAATGATTCTATAGTAGAATTACCTCAAGAAGTAAATGAAATAGATAGTACACAAAGTGTACCAGAAGAAATAGAACAAATTGATGATTTTCCAGAATTAGAAACAGCAAATGAACCTTCATCTGTTTCTAATTTTGCAAATCGTGGTATAAACAAACTAGATGAAAAATTATCAAATAGTAAAAATAATAAAAATCCAGTTAATAAAATAAATAATGCTAATAACAAAAATTCTAATAATAAAATGCCTGGGTTAAATAAAAATAATTTAAAAAATAATTTTGGAAAAAACAAATTTGGAAATAATAAATTAGCAAGCGCTTTAAATAAGCGAAGAGGCTTAAATAAAATACCCAAATTAAATTCTAATAGAAGTCAGTCTTTAGACTCTAATTCAGTACCAGGTAAGAGTAATCGTTTCAAAAATTTATTTGGTGGCAGGAAAAATAAAAATGTAAACAAACCATCTTTTCAAAAACTTATAATCAAGTTTATAAAGAAAAATCCTGGTTTATTTTTATCAATTGCTGTAGGATTTTTTTCATTCTTGATGCACTTTTTATTAATTCTTGTCTTAATTTTTGCAGTAATGTATGTTATAGAATTACTTTCAAATGTTACTGAAGTAATTAATAATGTTGGTCAAATCATTTGGAATGGGATAATTTATCAAAAATGGGAAACAGATCAATCTATGTATTTACACAATATTGAGGTATACGTAGATCTTTATTTAAAAGATGAAAATAAATATGATAAAAGTACAGTAGATGCTGAAAAAATAAGATATTATGTAAATACAACAACGTTTTATTCTAATGTAGTTGATCCAGATTTGATTGGCATAGAATCGTCTGGTGAGAATAGTACTGAAAGTGATAATGATGATATTGGAACATTTATTGGAGATTCTGCTACTTTAGATAATAAATATAGCTCTGTTAAATTAGATCCTAAAGAATTGATACCCAAAATGTTTGATTGTGCAAAATATGAAAATGGAATACGAAAGGAATCTGTTGTTTGCCCAGTTGTTTTTACTACTCATAATATTCCTACGTTTTCGGGTAATTTGTTGAGTGGTAGTAAATTTTACTTTTCAGAAGAGAAATATGAAAAATATTTAAGAGAAGAATATGTTCCTAAAAAATTTATTAATTGTGATAAATGTAGTTATAAAGATGCATCAAATGATGAAAAGACAAGTATAGCAGATAGGATTACAAATGAAATTATGAGTCAAGCAAAATCCAATTATGTATCACATAATGCTGATGATAAAAGTAATTATACTGCATATAGTATTCAATCATCAGGTATTACTGTAAAAGACAAAGAAGGAAATATAATTGGTAAATATTCTTTGAGTGAATACGTTGAAACAATTGTAGAAAGAGATGCTGCTAAATATAATGATGAAATAAAAAAAGCTTATGCTTTGACGGTTATTTCAAAATTATTAGTTAATGTTTCTAATAATGAAATTGTAGAGGATAATTTTGATTCTAGTATTGTTACAGATAGTACTAAAAAAGCAGTTGCTTCTGTTATTGATTTGAAAATAATGAAAGATGGTAAGGTGTATTATTCTACATTTGATTTTGAGAAAGCTCAAAAAGTTAATCCACAAGAATATGTTGCAATTTTAAAAGCTTTGTTTGGTGATGATATTTCAATTGAGAAATCTATTTCTGATGGTTTGCAATTGGATTCAACTACTGGTTTTTATATGAGGGTTTCTAGTCCATCTCCAGATTCAAATACGAAAAGTTATCAAGATTATTACGGTTCAAATAATACATCATTAATTGGTGAATGTGCTTGGTATGCAACTAATAGAGCACGAGAAATTACAAATGCATTAGGTGTTAGAACTTGGACTACTAATAGAAATGGTGGAACTTTTTGTGAAGATAACGGAGATGCAATATATTATGAAAGATGTTGGCCGAGCAGAGGAGAAAAATGTGCTCCTAAACAAGGTGCAATTGTTTCTTGGAGTCATGGTACGTATGGACATGTTGGAATAATTGAAAAAGTAAATGCCGACAATACTGTATTACTAAGTCATTCGTGGGTTAGAAATGGAAAATATGGTTATAAATATGGTACTACCGAAGCTATGGAAGATGATATTGATGCTGGTAAAATTGATAGACTTGATAATTGTATCGGAAAAGGTGCTGATGGATGTTCAGTTTTTGAAACAATTTCTATTACTCGTTTGGAACACATCTGGGATGGCTATGATATAGTTTGCTATATATATTTAACTGATCCAAAATAAAAGAGGTGTTTAAATGTACATAAAAAAATTGTTTTTAATATTAATAACTTTTCTTTTTACTGGTTGCAATGTAATATATGATGTTCAAATTAAAGATAAAAAAACAGAGGAAAGTTTAACAATTGATTCAATAAATGTTAGCATTTATAATGAAGAGTTGAATAGAAAAAGGTATTCATTATATTCCCAAAGTAATAGTTCAAATCCATATGAACAAACTGATGATAGTTATGCAACTTACGATATTTTTAAAATTAATGATAATAGTTTAAAGTATCTTTATAAATATAATAGTAATTACAGTGATTCAAATATTGCTAATTCTTGTTATGAATATTTTTCGGTTGATACAGATGAAAATAAAGTTTCCATTTTAACTGGAAATTCATTTAAATGTTTTGAACTTATTAATGAACTAGATTCAGTAACTATAAATATAAATAGTAATTATAAAGTAATTCAATCCAATGCTGATAAAATTGTTGGTAAAAAACATACTTGGTATATTACAAGAGAAAATGCTTCTAATAAACCTATAATTTTTGTTTATGATAAAAGTAAAAAAAATATGACAATCATGCAATATCTAATAGATAATGTTCCATTAGTGGTAGTTGTTGGTACAACACTTATGTTTGGTGGTATTACATTTTTGATAATTAATACAAAAAAGAAAAAAGCTAATAAAATTTAATTGAAAGAAAAAATAAAAAATGTTAATATATATATAGCATTTTTTATGTCTGTATGGAGGCTTGTTATGAAATTAAAACTTAGAGTAGAATCAAAAGATTTAAAAATATTTTTCATATTTAGTATAATACTTTTGTATTTTGCAGCAATATTAGTATTAAATTTATCATCATTTGCAAACGATGGTACATTTCATGGATTTAATCCGTTACCTGCTTTTCAACCTAAATATTTATTAGCTACAATATGTGTTTATATAGGTGTTTTAGCTGTCATTTTAACAGGAGTTTCTTCAAAAATTTTTGAAAGAGAAAAAGGTGTGGGTTTAGAATTAGGTAAAAAAGATGAAAAAGGTTATTCACGTTGGTGTAAAGATAAAGAAATGAAAAATTCTAGTAATATTGTTGTTGTTAAACCAATAGATGATAATATTTCAAAAGGTGGTATACCAATTTACAATAATGGTAAAGAAATATGGCTTGATACTGGTGGATATCATAATATGATAATAGGATCAACTGGTAGTGGTAAATCACAAGCAATTTCATTCCCTTTTATTAGAGTTATGGCAAAAGCAGGAGAATCAATGATTGTAACAGACCCTAAAGGTGAGTTATATGAGGGAACTGCAAAAGAACTAGAAAAAAGAGGGTATAACATAATTCTTTTAAATTTTCGTGACCCAGAAAAAGGAAATTGTTGGAATCCATTTTCAATTCCATACAAATTATATCAACAAGGAAATACAGATAAAGCTATAGAATTATTGGAAGACTTAGCAAAAAATATACTTTATGATGAAAATAATAAAGGCCAAGATCCATTCTGGGAAAACACATCTGCAGATTATTTTTCAGGATTAGCATTTGCTTTATTTCAAGATGCAGCAGAAGATGAAGTAAATATTAATAGTATTAATTATATGGCAACAGTTGGAGAAAATAAAATAGGTGGAACAACATATATAAAAGAATATTTTAATAGTAAACCTACCACTTCAACAGAAAGCATAAAAGTTAATGCCACTATAAGTGCCCCAAGTGAAACAAAAGGAAGTATTTTATCTGTATTTAATCAAAAAATTCAATTATTTTCTTCACGTGAAACATTATCAGAAATGCTTGCGCATAATGATTTTGATATGGAGGATATTGGTAGAAAGAAAACAGCAGTCTTTATTGTAATTCAAGATGAAAAGAAAACCTATCATTCACTTGTTACAATTTTCTTAAAACAATGTTATGAAACATTAGTTAGAGTTGCACAAGAAAATCCAGGTGGAAAATTAAAACATAGAACTAATTTTTTACTTGATGAGTTTGCTAACATGCCACCTCTTTCTGATGTTGATGCTATGGTATCTGCAGCACGTTCTAGAAATATTAAACTTTCATTTATAATTCAGAACTTTTCACAATTAAATGATGTTTATGGAAAAGAAAAAGCAGAAACTATTAGAGGAAACTGTGGCAATACAATTTACTTGTTAAGTACAGAACTTGCGGCTTTAGAAGAAATTAGTAAAATGTGTGGAGATGTTAAGTCAAAGAAAGATGATAAAACTGACTCAAGACCACTTGTAACAGTAACAGATTTACAAAACTTTAAAGAAGAAGATGCTTTAATTTTAAGATCAAGAATGCGTCCTTTTAAAACAAAGTTAAAATTTGATCATAAAATTGAATGGGGAATGACAAAAGAACCAGCATTATATCCAACAAGAACTAAACTTCCTGTTAAAATATTTGATTTGAAGGCTTTTGTTCAAGCAAAAAAAGATGAAAAAATAAATGAAATGATGAAAGGTATGGGCGAAAATTCTGACTTCCCACCATTGTTTGGTATGCCTGATATGTCAAAGAAAAGTCCAAAACCATCTTTAAATGTTGACGATTTAGTTAAAAAAATAGATGCTAAAATAGCGGAGCTTGAAGAAGAGGAAAGACTTGAAAAAGAAAAATCTAAAGAAAATAAAATAATAGAAGAAGAAAAAACAGTTGAAAAAAATAAAGATACAATTGTTGAACAAAAAAGTAATTCTAATACTAATATAAAAGAAAACATAACTGATGATCAATTTTTTGATGACTTCTTCAATGATGAATAATAAAATCGCAAATTTTTAGACTAAATGCAGGTTTACAAAAAAATGCTTAGTTTATTAGACTTATTTCCGTTTTTAAAAAAAAGAGGAATTCCAAATGAAAATTCACGGATGAATAATAAAATTAATAGTATATATTTACTGTTAATCTTTTTTTATGGTATAATTAATTGTAGTTAGAGGTGGTTTTATGAAAAAAATTAAGTATTTTATTTTTTCGCTTTTGATAATGTTTATTGGAATTTTTGATGTATATGGTTTTTCTGGTTTTTCTGATACGCAAAAAAATGCATTAAAAAAATTTTTAAAATCCTTTGAATATCCTTCAAGACTTTTAGGAAGTTGTAGATATTCTCACGAGTTTGAAAATGGCGATTTAAACTTTTTGGATTTTTATAGAAGTGGCATTGAACGTTATAATGAACTTTATGATATGTGTTCTAACAAAGAAAAATGTGAAATAATTAAAGAAGAAAAAATATCTATAGATGAAAATAACTTTTTACCTTTGCGCCTTTATTTTGGTTCTTCAAAAAAGTATTATAATAATTTGAATGATTATTTAAACAACTATGCCAAAGGAAATAATTATACAGCAGGTACTGTTACTTCAAATATTTCTCAAAATTATATAGTAGAAAATGAAGTTTGTACTCGAAATGATATATATCTTATAGGAAAAATTGAAAATGGAAAAATTGATATGATTTTTTCGGATAAAAATTTATGTACTAGTGATTCTGGTAGTAAGTGTATTAATGTTAAGTATTCATATTCATCTACAACTTCAATGGCTGAAAGACCAAATTCGGATACATCCATAGATTTATCAGGATGTATAATTGATGAAGGAACACAATCGATTATTGATTGGGTAATGAATTTAGTAAGAATTGGTGGAGTAGTATTATTAGTAGTACTTGGAATGCTTGACTTCGTAAAAGCAGCAGCATCAGGAGAACAAGAAGAAATGAAAAAAAGCAAATCCAAATTTGTTAAAAGATTAATTGCATGTGTTATATTATTCTTTATACCAATAATAGTAGATATATTAGTTGGATTAGTTAATCTTGGAAGTGGAGAAAATTGTAATTCATCTAAATCTTCTGATACAAGTATAAATGATAATTAATTTGTTATAGTTCAGACTAGAAAGTAGGTAAAATGATTCTTTGTCAAATAGTGTTGGTGGAACCAAAAACTAATGATAAATGAATTTAATATAAGAGGTCAAAACGCAAGTTTTGATCTTTTATTAATCTTTAGAACCCTTCCAGCGCGAAGTGCAGGAAGTAAAAACCACACATTGTATGTGTGGGAGTTTATATCGTATAGAAAAAGAGCGACACGTCTGATATAATTTAGGTGTTCAGGCCTCAATTATATCAGAAGGGAGTGACGCTCTATAAGTAATAGTTTAACACATACTAAATGGATGTGCAAATACCATATAGTATTCATACCAAAGTATAGAAGAAAAATGATCTACCATAAGTTGCGAAACGATTTAAGTGAGATTATAGGTAGACTTTGTCAGTATAAAGGTGTAAAAATAATTGAAGAACATCTTATGGCAGATCATGTTCATCTGTTGCTTGCAATACCACCTAAAATGAGTGTTTCTAGTTTTATGGGATATTTGAAAGGTAAAAGTATAATGATGCTATTTGAAAAACATGCAAATTTGAAATATAAATTAGGAAATAGGAATTTTTGGGCAACTGGTTACTATGTTAGTACAGTAGGATTAAATGAAGCAACGATAAAAAAATATATCCAAGATCAAGAAAAAGAAGATCAACTGGAAGATAAAATGACAAAAAAAGAATATAAAAACCCTTTTCTTAAAGGGTAGCTAAGAGCAAGAGCATTGGGGCTTGAATAAAATGAAAGCCAGCCTTTTTAAATGGGCTAGCTCAATAACACGCCCTTATAGGGCTAATGCAAACCACGTATTTTATGCGTGGTTATGATTTATTGGTTAATTCTTTTTTTTATGATATAATCAAAATAGTAAGGGTGAGCATATGAAAAAGATTGTTTATTGCTTAACATTTTTGTTTCTTTTTTTACTTATTGATTGTAAGATTGTTGAGGCTAAAATAGAAATAAAATTACCAGGTGATTATAAGATAACGGTAAATAAAAACGAAAAAAAATATGAAAATTTAAATGATAAATATTTTAGTTGTAAATATTCAGGTACTAGGCAAGGAAAAAAAGGTTATGTAGTATATGTAGTTTTTGAAGATGATTATGTATATATTTCAACCAATTTAAAAAGTAGTGAAAGTACTTCAATATTGAGTTTAGATGATAAACTTATGGAATTTAAAAAAAATGGAAACGGTTATAGCTTAGGAAATGGTAGTTATAGGGTTGATACTGTTTTTGATGACATTATGTGGAATAATAAATATTTATCTGATAGTGAAAATTTTTCTGGTAATGTTGAAATATTGAATGCTAATTTAAAAACTGATTCATTTAAACAAAAAGAAGGTTCAATATGTCCTTATTATTTTAATATTTCACAAAAAAATGGAGTTTATGATTTTAAACTTTCCAATACCCCTGCTACTTCTGGTGTATATTTAGCTTCTGCAGGAGTAACGGATATTGAACAGGAATTAAATGAATGTGTAAAAAATAAAGATTGCCAAATTCCATCATCTAATAATGATGATAAAAAAGACGATAATAATACCAATTCTACAATTGCATGCGCTTATCAATACGAGATGAATGGTGCTAAACAATGTGTGGTATTCACTTTTGAAAAAGGTAAAAATGATTCCAAATATTCATTAACAACAAACGATACTTCTTATGGAATTAAAAAATATAGAAATGATGAAGCTGTTTATAATTCATCGATTCCAGATGATTATTTAGATGGTACGAAATGTTTTAATGAACTTTATTTAATAAATCATAATGAACAGTATTTATGGGTAAATCCAGGAAATTCAGCATTTGATTATTATGAAACCCCTATTACTATGAAAAAAAAGGATGTTGCTACATGTAATGATTCAAACAAAAATGACGATTCAAATAATACCAATAATAAAAATAATGATATGGATTTATCAGGATGCATAATTGATAAAGGAACTCAATCAATTATTGATTGGATAATGAATTTAATAAGAATTGGTGGGGTAATACTACTAGTAGTACTTGGAATGCTTGACTTTGTGAAAGCAGCAGCATCAGGAGAACAAGAAGAAATGAAAAAAAGCAAATCCAAATTTGTTAAAAGATTAATTGCATGTGTTATATTATTCTTTATACCAATAATAGTAGATATATTAGTTGGATTAGTTAATCTTGGAAGTGGAGAAAATTGTAATTCAAATGATTCTAATGATAAAACCGATGATTCTAATAATCGTGTTAGTTATCAATGTTCATGTAAATATTATAGAAGCAATGTAGATGAACCAAATATAAGTGATGTTTCATTAAGTTTTGATGTAACTAATAAGGATAATTTTGATAGTCACACAATTAATTATAATGGGAAAAATGTTACTGTTAAAATAAATTCTCCACAAAAGAATGCTACATCATCTACAGATATGTTGTGTCCAAAAAAATGCTCTTTTGATGAAAGTAAGAAAGTACTAACTTGTTCATCAACAGATAATGATGAAACTTTTCAAAATAATAATCCACATTTTTATCAAGCTGCTGATGAAAATGGTAAATTATTAGAAAATTGTAAAATACTTTCTAATTAAGCTTATAAAAAGTTTTGATTGTAAAATAGTGAAAAAATAATAATTATTCTCATAAAATAAAATCACTCATAATATATATTAGGGTGATTTTTATATGCTTTCAATTATTTCATTAAAAGAATTTGAATTAAAAAAAAATAGTTTTATTATAATTGATATAAGAAGTTCAGAAAAATATAATAATAACCATATACAAAACTCAATAAATATTCCTGTTGGAAAACTTATTGTTACTCCACAAAATTATTTAGATAAAAATAAAACATATTGTTTGTATTGTACAAAAGGTATTAGTAGTTTAAATATTGGAAAAATACTTTCAACACAAGGTTATAAAATACTAAGCTTAGATGGTGGATATGAAAATTGGATATTAAATCATTAAAAAACATTGACGAACAAATGTATGAATGCTAAAATTATTATAGGATGGTGAGGCTAATGTTGTATGTCATAATAGGATTAAATGTATTAATAATAATTTTAGTTGTTATCTCTATAACAAAAAATATTAATGAGTCAAATATAACAGAAAGATTAGGAAAACTTGAAACAAATATGGTTAAAGAAGTAGGGAGTTTTCAAAATGAAATTAATTTAACACTCAATAAACATTTTAATGAGCAAAATGACAAAATAGAACAAAAACTTCGTATGATAAATGATAAAGTAAATGAAAGAATAGATCAAAATTTTGAAAAAACGAATAAAACATTTACAAATGTTTTAGAACGTCTATCAAAAATAGATGAAGCTCAAAAGAAAATTGATACACTAGGTGAAGATATAGTATCACTACAAGAAGTACTAACTGATAAGAAAACACGCGGTATATATGGAGAAGTAAACTTAAAACATATACTTACGAATGTGTTTGGTGAAAATAATGATAAAATATATAAATTACAATATACATTTGAAAATGGTAGTATAGCTGATAGTGTATTATTCGCACCAGAACCTCTTGGTGTTATTGCAATAGACTCAAAATTCCCTTTAGAAAATTATCAAAATATGGTTAACAAAGAAAATTCTAAAGAAAGCAGAAATATGTATGAAAAACTATTTAAGCAAGATATGAAAAAACATATAGATGCTATTAGTAGTAAATACATAATACCAGGGGTTACTTCGGATCAAGCAATCTTATTTTTACCTGCAGAAGCCATATTTGCTGAGGTTAATGCATATCATCAAGATATAATAGACTATGCTTATAAAAAAAGAGTATGGATTACATCTCCAACTACACTTATAAGTACACTTACAACGATACAAATAATAATAAAAAATATAGAAAGAGATAAATATACAAAAGTTATTCACAGCGAATTGAAATTATTGAATGAAGAATTCATAAGATATAAGGATAGATGGGATAAACTATATAGAAGTATTGAAACAGTTTCAAAAGATGTAAAGGATATACATGTTACAACTGATAAAATTACAAAAAGATTTAACTCAATTAATCAAGTAGAAATGGATAAGATAGAATATGAAGATAATAAATAATTTATTAGTTTTATTAATATGGATATTGAATATATTTTCAATTGTATTTAATATAAGTTTTAATTATGAAGTAAACATATTAATTTGTATTTCACTTTCAATAATAGTTGTTTTACCACGATTATTAAAAAAATACATTAAACTATCAGAAATTTCGGAGTTTATATTTTTAATATTTATAATACTTGCTGGTGAGTTTGGAAGTGTATTAAAACTATATGAAATAGTATATTGGTATGATTCATTTACACACTTTTTATCAGGAACATTAACTGCTTACTTAGGATTCTTAATATTAAAAAAAGAAAAATTATTAACTAAAAAAAATTCATTTAACATATTATTTATAATTTCATTTGTACTTGCTATTGCAGCTTTCTGGGAAATATTTGAATTTACTGCTGATAATATATTTGGTAATGATGCTCAAAGAGTTTTAGAAACAGGTGTTACAGATACAATGAAAGATATAATATGTGCATTGTTTGGTGGTATATTATTTATTGTTGCATATTTGTATAAAAGACCAATAATAAGTAAAAAATAAATGTATATTAATGTAAATATAGTATTAAAATACTATATTTTTTAATTTAATTAAATTATAATTATAATAGAGGTGGCTTTATATGGAAGAACAAATACTTGAAATATTAAAAAATGAAAATAAGGCTTTATCAGTACATGAACTTGAAGATAAACTAGGTTTTACAACAGTTGATGAATTAAAAGAATTACTTAAAACATTAAATAATCTAGAAGACAACTTAAAAATATATAGGACAAAAAAAGATAACTATATGTTGTTTACTAATAGTCATTTAAAAATAGGTAGAATGATTATTAACAAAAAAGGTTTTGGATTTGTTGATATAGAAGGTGATGAGGATGTATTTATCGCACCATCAAATCTAAATGGTGCAATACATAATGATAAAGTAATTGTTGAAATAACTAGTAAAAATGGTATGCAACTAGAAGGTAGAATTCTTAAAATCGTTGATAGAAAATTTAAAGAAATGGTTGGAGAATTTTATTATTCAAAAGGAAAAGGCTATGTAGATTTAGATGATGAAAAAGTAAAATTAAAAATCGAAATAGATAAAAATAAAACATTAGGCGCTATGAACGGTCATAAAGTATTAGTTAAAATAACAAATAGAGTAAGGGATTATGAATATAAGGGTGAAGTTATAAAAATACTAGGACATAAAAATGATCCAGGTGTTGATATTTTATCAATAGTTGCTAAGTATGGAATAAATGATACATTTCCAGATAAAGTAATGGAACAAACAAGTAAAATTCCTTTAACAATTGAAGGTGAAGATTTTGGAAATAGAAGGGATTTAAGAGACCAAGTAATTTTTACAATAGATGGTGATGATACAAAAGATATAGATGATGCTATAAGTTTAAAAGTTTTAGATAATGGTAATTATGAGTTGGGTGTTCATATAGCTGATGTAAGTTATTATGTTAAAGAAGATACACCACTTGATTTAGAAGCATATGATAGAGGAACAAGTGTTTATTTAGCAGATAGAGTAATTCCAATGCTTCCTCATAAACTTTCTAACGGAATTTGTTCATTAAATGAAAATGAAGATAGATTTGCTATGTCATGTGTAATGGAAATAGACAATAAAGGTAAAGTTGTTTCATATGATATATTTGAAAGTATTATTCGATCTAGAAAAAAAATGACATATAAAAATGTAAATAAAATCTTGGAGGAGAATATAATACCAGAGGGATATGAACCATTTGCTGATACATTAATAAAAATGTTGGATTTAGCTCATATATTAAGAAAAATGAAAGAAAATCGTGGTTATATTGATTTTGGTATAGATGAAGCTAAAATAATTGTTGATGAAAAAGGAAAAGCAATTGATATAGTAAAAAGATATAGAGGAGAAGGCGAAAACTTAATAGAGGATTTCATGATTGCTGCAAATGAAACAGTAGCTACTCATATATATTATATGAATTTGCCATTTGTATATCGTATACATGGTAAACCAAATGAAGAAAAAATAGATAGATTTATTAAATTTATAAGTGTGTTAGGATATAAGATAAATGGGAAAATAAAAGATGTTCAACCTACTACTATCAAGTATATCCTTGAACAATTAAAAGATAAAGAAGAATATCATATTTTGTCATCAATGATGCTTAGAAGTATGCAAAAAGCTGTATATGATAAAAATAATATAGGACATTTTGGTTTAGGAAGTAAATGTTATACACATTTTACCTCTCCAATAAGAAGATATCCAGATTTGACTGTTCATAGATTGTTAAGAAAATATTTGTTTAAAAATCAAATAAATAATGAAGTTATAGAATATTGGGACAATAAACTTACATATTTAACTGAACATTCATCAGAAAAAGAAAGAGATTCAGTGGATTGTGAACGTGAAGTTGATGATATGAAAAAAGCTGAATATATGATGAATCATATAGGTGAAGAATATGAAGGAATAATAAGTAGTGTAACAAGTTTTGGAATGTTTGTTGAATTACCAAATTTAATAGAAGGTTTGGTAAAAATAGATAGTTTAAATGATGATAAATATATTTATGATGAAACAACATTTTCAATTAGAGGAGATAAGAATAAAAGGGGTTATCGCCTAGGGGATAAAGTAAGAATAAAAGTAGTAGGTGCAAATAAAGAGGCTAAAACAATCGATTTTGAACTAGTAAAACAAGGTGAAGATAATGGAGATAAATAACAGAAAAGCTAAGTATGATTATGAAATTCTTAGTACAATAGAATGTGGTATTGTTTTAACAGGTACTGAAATTAAATCAATTAGAAACGGGAATGCTAATTTAAAGGATAGTTATGCAGTTATAAAAGGAAATGAAGTTTTTATTTTAGGAATGCATATTAGTGAGTATAAAGAAGGTAATATATTTAATCATGATGAAAAAAGAACTAGAAAATTATTATTACATAAAAAAGAAATATTGAAATTGTTTAATAAAGTTGAGTTAGATGGAAATACTTTAGTACCAATTAAATTATATTTTAAAGGAAATAAAGCAAAAATTCTTTTAGGTCTTGCTAAAGGTAAAAAAACATATGATAAAAGGGAAACTATTAAACAAAGAGATATTAATAGAGAAGTACAAAAACAATTAAAAAATTACTAATTGACTTATATAAATTAAAGTGTTAAAATCGTATAAATGTTATTTAACATTTTAATTTTGTATGGGGCTGCTTGGTTTCGACAGATATACTTTGATATAAGTAGCAAGTCGCTTTGTACACGTTACGTACAAAACAGAAAATAACTGGAAAAAATTTAAAAGACCGTATTGCTTCAATGTTTACTAAAAACGTTGTTGCCTTTGCCTAATTTAGAATAAGGAATACGACTTTCTTTAATTTCTCTCCCATGGAAATTATTGAAGGTTCGATTTAATGGGATATATTGTTATGATGCTTATAAGTAGCAATGAATATTTTAAGCTTACTAATAATAGTGTTGTTAGTTACTGATATTGTTAGGAAATTTATTAACTAAATAAGCTTGTAGAAACTTATATTTGGGAATATTTGGACAGGAGTTCGATTCTCCTCAGCTCCACCAATATGAAATTAACCGTTGATTTTCAACGGTTTTAATATTTTTTAGTCTTGTTTTTGGTCTTGTTAATTATAAGTATTGTTTGTTTTCATTATTAATAACTCCTGCTTTAATTTATTTATTTCTTTCATGTTATACCTCCTAAATCTATAAAAAGTATAACAAAAAGAATGTACAAATTTGTGCATTTTTATATTATATTTTTTGTACATTCTTATAATATCATTAACATCCATTTTGATTGTCTTGTTTTTACTGTTAATGTTTTCGTTACATAAATAGTTCTTTTTTCAAAACTAATGTCATTCCAAGTTAAAGTATGAATTTCACCTTTTCTCATGCCTGTAAACTACTCTTTATCAGTAGATAAGATTAAAGAGGATTTTGAAGAAAATCATAATACTATTGAAGATTTAAGAAAAAGAGTTAAATTACAAAATGAAGAAATAAAAGATTTACAATATGATTTGAGTAATAAAGATAATGAAATTTCAACTCTAAAATCTAAAATAGAAGATTTAAAAGATACAATAAATTGAAAAGATAAGTTTCAAAGAGTTGTTAAATATATTCATGATAAAATACATGCTATATTTGGCGATAAAGGTGATAAATACAAAGAAATGGCTGATAACTTGTTTATAAATGGAATTATGGACGAAAAAAAATACACTAGTGTTATCAATAAAAAAGAAAAAAATCGTGATGATTTTGAACGATAGATATTAACTATATATTTTTAATTTGATATAATTGTAGAAAGGAGGAAATTATATGCAACAAATAAATGTGTATTTTGATGAAAGCTGTCATCTATTAAAAGATAATTCTAATGTTTTAGGTATAGGTTGCTTATATTGTCCTGTTGAATATAAAAAAGAAATAATGTACAACATAAGAGCAATCAAAAGAAAATATAACTTTAGTCGTGATCATGAAATAAAGTGGACTAAAGTTTCAAAAGGAAAAATACAATTATATGAGGATTTAATAGATTATTTATTTGAAGAAAAAAACTTATATTTTAGAGCAGTAATAACACTTCACAAAGATAAATTAGTCGTATCCGGTGAAGAAGAATATAGACACTGGTATGAAAAAATGAATTATTATTTATTTAATAAGATTATAAATTATGGATATGTTTATAGATTATTTTTAGATAAAAGAGATACAAACGGAAAAGAAAACTTAAGTAAACTAGAAGAAGTTATATGTAATAGCAAATATGATTTTAATATGATAACAATTAAAAGTATTGAGGATATTACATCAAATAATAATGAATTAATACAATTAACAGATTTATTAATTGGTGCTTTAACATATTATCATAGAGGGTTAACTACTAGTCCTGCTAAAACAGAGATTATAAAATACTTGATGACTAAAACAAATATTTCTGAAACATCAAAGTGGAATGATACAAAATTTAATTTATTAATTTGGAGTCCAAAGGATAATTATGGAAAATAATTTTGATTATGATAATTTTGTTTCAGAAACATATAATAAATTTCAAGAATATTTTTGCAATAATAGGACTTTAAAATATAGTGGAACAGAATATCCAATTATAATAAACACAAATGATGTAGAATTTGATGGGAAACCTAGAATTTTTTGGCATATTAGTTCTTTAGGTGAAGAAAATGGTTTATATTTTGATAGTTTTAAAAAGAGATTAAAATTTAGTGTATTTCCTTGTATTAACCATATTTCATCAGTAAATTGTCAATTAAAATGCAATTTAGATGATGAATCAATACAATTAAGAGATAATCGAGTACCTTGTATATATAGAATGAGTAAAATTGATAATTTGAAAGTTGCCATGGATTTGTTTAATAATCAAAGTGATAAGATTAAATGGTGGACAAAAACTGAAAAATCACAAAAAAGTAAAAAAACAAAAAAGATGTTAAAAATTAGATATATAGATGATTTAGAAGATTATGTTTGAATTTAGATATACTGATGCAAGTAAGAATCAAATAAGTAAATTTCAATTTGTAACAGCATATCAAATTTTTGATAATAATACTAAAGAAAGATTTGATTTAGAATATCAAGAATATATTAATAAAAAGGCATAAAAAAACCATCTCGCTACCAGCGAGACGGACTTTCAAGCTACGACTATTGGCAGTTGAACAACTAGATTGTAGCACAAATAACTAGTTAAGTCAATAATTTGACTATAATTGCCTACATTAATAATATATTCATATATAAAGAAATTATGTGATTATTTATATTCCATACAAAATTAATCGTATTTGTTGACAAGTAAAGAAAATTACTATACAATATAAATCTTATATGGGGAGTGATATGGAAAATGGAAAAAGAATTTGTACATCGTTGTCGACATTTTGATCATGCATCATTTTTCTATGATGTAATGGTAAATGGTAGAAAAATTACTTGTGAATTTGAAAGAGAGAGTTTTGAAGCTAGTTATTTTGCAATGTGTTTATTAATACCAGAAGAAACTTTTAAAGAAGCTCTTAATTTAATTCATGGCAGGTTAGAAGGATCTTACATAGATGCTGAAAAAATAGAATTGTTGTCATCTATTTTTAATGTAGAAGAAAATTTAATAGTATGTAGAATAATCGCGATGATGGATAAAAAAGCAAATCAAAAGTCAGGTCATAATAAAGGAAAAAAATTAAAAAAGATTAAAATGAGAACAAGAAAAAGAAAATATAAAAATTAGTAATATTCAAACTTTAAATGTTGAATATACGTATGAATATTTCAGTTTAACACTTAATTAAAAAAAATTAAGTGTTATTTTTTATGACAATGATGAAATTATATAAGTATATTTAATAATTGAATCAAACTATTCAATAAATAAATTTTTTTACAGGAATTACCTATATATCAATAATAATTTTATAATTTTTAGAATTATTTTATTTGTATTAAAATTGTATCATCAATTAGTGTTAAATAATTTGAAAAAAACATATTATTTATGTTTTACATAATAATGTAAATACTAATTAAAAGAATATAATTTTAAACAAATATGTATGATATAATTAATATGGTGATAAGTATGTATCAAAAGTTTTTAGACGATTTAAGAAAAAAATATAATTATGATGATAATTTAATTAATGCAATAAAAATAAGTATAGTTGCCATGGTTGATACATATGGGGAAGAAAATATTAACAAAATATTAAATTTATTTTATAATACGAGAATATTTAGTACAGGTGATATGTCAAAAGAAAGTCGTGACAAAATAAGAAAAACTGTGTTAGGAGAAAGTAACAGTGATATTGTTGAAGATTTAGATAATGTATATGGAACTAACATAGATCCAGGTGCATTCTATTCATACGAGGCAATATATGATGAAAATATGGATGTTGTAGGTGAAAAAAGGTGGATAGTTGTAAATGATTTAAGTGGTAAGGTAAATGAAGAAGGATATAAAAAATTGTTTGATACTTCAATTAATATGCCATACTTTTTACACGAATTAAATCATGCGTATGCTATGCAAACACCAATATATGAAAAAAATAATAATGAGATAACTTCCAAACATGGTATGTTTAAAAACACAATAAAATATGATATTTCTACTGATAATAAAAAACATGTTAAAGATATAGATAATCAAGGAATAATTACAGAAGAAATGATAAACGAAATGTATACACAAAGACAACTTATAAAAATACTTAATAAAAGTAAATATGAAGAAGTTGAAAACGAATTAAATAATATTAATCATGTTTCAACAAGTTATAATTCATTACTTATAATGTTTGCAAATGAATTAGAAAACTTAATTGGGAAAGAAAGGTTAAGTGATTATAGAGAAAAAAATGATTTTTCTGTAATAAAAGAATTTAATGACATTGTAAAAAATTCCGAAATTGCTAAAAAATACATAGGTACAACTGATGCTTTTGAATACTTTTCAAGTAAATGTTATGAATTATTTGATTTATCTTTACATAAATATCAAATGGATATAGATAAATACAAACTTGAATCATATAAAATTATGGTTGATGTATTTGCACCTATATGCGCTTATAAAGAAGTTAAATATGGAACAAGCAATTTAGAAAAATATGAAAATTCTAGAGAAGAATATTTAGGAACAGAAGAAAAACAATATAAAACAAAATAAATACAGTATTTATAATGCTGTATTTTTATATGCCCTTGCACTATTTATAAAACTTAAAAAAATATTTTTAGAATCAATATTATTTTTAAAATCTTTTTCTGGATGCCATTGAACTCCCAAAACAAACTTTTTATTTTTTATTTCAATTGCTTCAATAACATTATCTTCACTTAAAGCATCTATTTCAAATAAATTATTATTTTTACATCCCATATTGTGAAAGCTATTTACATTGATTTCATCTTTTTTTATTATACTATATAATAAGCTATTATTTTTAATATTTATTTTATGTGAAAAATTAGTATCATTTGAACTTTGATTATGATTGATTTTAGAATTTATTTTATACAAATTAATATCTTTATTATTGTAACAAGATAGTAATTGCATACCCATACATATACATAAAATGGGCATATTTTTTTTTATCGCTTTATCTAGAACACAACTATCAAATTTAGTAAATTTATTCCCGCCTGGAACAATTAATCCATCACAGTTGTTAAGGTAAAAATCAATTATTTTTTTTTCTTCATTACTTACTTCTGGAAATTCATTTGATTTAGTGTAATAAGAATCTGCATTAGTAGTAGGGCATAATATAACAGGAATTCCTCCAAGTTCTATTATTATTTTTCTTATATTTTCTGAAATATATTGAATAATTCTACCATCATCTGATTTATAACACCTTGGTAAAACAATTATATTTGGCTTTTTCATAAATAACCTCTTTCTCATAAAAACATTAATATTATTTACAAAAAAAAATAATTTATAAAAAAGTTATATTTCTATAACTCTTTTCTATCAATATTATCAGAATTCAAAGTAATATCTTTATTAACAAATTGAATTTTAAAATCACATTTATTAGCTATTATATCAACTGTTTTATAACTAGGCTCAAATCTTTCATTTTCATATTGAGAGATTGTGTTTTGTGGAATACCAGTTATATTTGATAGTTCTTCTTGCGTTAAGCCTTTTATTTTTCTCATCGTTTTTAAAATTTTGCCAATCATAATATAATCACCAACAAAAACATTATCTCATTTTCAGATAAAAAGTTCTTGAAATATCTTTTAGGCAGATATATAATATAATTAGATTTCTTTTCTATCGATATTATCAGAGGTTAAAATGCACTCACCATTTTTAAATTCAACTTTAAATCCACAACATTTAGAAATTTTTAAAATCATTTCAAAAGTCGGTTCAATTCTTCCAGTTTCATATTGAGAAATAGTATTTTGTGGAACATCAATTAATTTAGAAAGTTCTGTTTGTGTTAGACCTTTTATTTTTCTCATTGTTTTTAAAATTTTACCAATCATATAATCATCTCACGAAAATTATCTCAAAACTAGATAGTAAGATGTTATAATATCTATAATTGAGATACGTTAATATTATGGAGGAAAAATGAATAATTATTTAAAAGAATGCTTAATAAATTACATATTAAAAAATTATGATAGATATAAGAATGAAGGATTTCAAATTTGGCTTCATGATAATTATTTAAGAATTAAATATAATCATAAAATATATATTACAAAAATTATAATAGAAGAAAATAAATTTTATTGGCATTTAAAACCATATAATAAATCATATTTCTTAACAGAAATAAAAGGATATAGTTCATTTGAAGCAATAATATTTGCTATAAAAGATAACGATAATATTTGTTAAAACTTTGAGGCTATTAAAATTGTTTCTTTTTTTGTGTGAACATATAACATAATAGAAAGAGAAAACTCTTTCTAAGAAAGAAGTGGTTAGTATGGAAATATGGATTGGTCTTATATGTACAATAATGGGAATTATAATAAGCTATGTAACATTTTATTTAAATCAAAAAAAGGAAATAAAAAAAGATACTAGGGAATCTGCAGAAAGAAACATTAGGTTAGAATTAAAATTAGATAATATCTATAATAACTTAAGCGAAATCAGATTAGATCAAAAAGATATATCAAAGGTTTTAAATAGGTTAAATGAGAAAGTAGCACTTTTAGAACAAGCACTAACGGATGCACAAAAAAGAATTGAAAAATTGGAGCAAGGTGATAAACAAAATGGTTGATTTTCTTAATATACTTTATCTAATGGGAATTTTGGGATTAACAATTCTAATAAATACAATACTAGGAGTTTTTATTTCTTCTACAAAAAAAGAATTTAATATAAAAAAATTGCTTTTAGGAATATTAAAATCTTTAATGATTGGAATTTGTTTGTTTCTATTTATAATTTCATTAGAAATAATGCCACCTTTATTATCTAAAATTGGAGTACAAATTTCAGCTGGAATACCTGATGCGTTAGAAATTATCATTATATGCTTAACAGTTTATAAAAAATATGCTATTGACTGCTTTTCAAAATTTAAAATAATTTTAAATGGAGGTGATGAAAAATAGGATTTATATTAAAAGGTGTAAAATATTCACCTATAAAAAACATTTCAAATCAATTAAATATTTCTAGTGATTATGGAAATCGAACATTTTTAATGAGAGGTGAAAAAGTAACTGACTTTCATACTGGAATTGATATAACTAACTTAGGTCAAGTAACATGCATTGGAGATGGTAAAGTAGTAGAATGTGTAAAAAACATAAAAGGTTATGATACAGTAAATAAAAGCGGTAATTATGTAATGGTTTATCATGGAAAAAATATAGAAGGTAAAAAAATATATACCAAATATAATCATTTAGATTATGGAAGTGTTAAATTAAATATAGGAGATGAAGTAAAAACAGGTGCTATAATGGGTACAAATAATATTAAAACAACTGGTTATTCTACAGGATTACATTTGCATTTTTCAGTAAAAGAAAATTCTTCCTATGTTGATCCCAAACCTTATTTAAAAGCAGAAAAACTATTACCAAATGTTATAGATGAATCATCAGATTCTGAAGAAACTCTTTATATTGTAAAAAGGGGGGATACATTTTCTATGGGGAATAATGAGTAAAATTATTGATTTGTTTAGAAAAAAGTTTATAATATAAGACAAGAAAGGAGATTTGTTAATGAATGAAAATTTTAATGTAGGAAATCCAACAAAAGAAAATATTGATTTTGCTTTTAAAAATTTAATATTTTATATTACAGCTTCAATTCAATTAGATATTTACAAGGAACAAAAAAAGAATTTTGAAAAAGTCTTAGTCGAAATTAATACGATTTTAGCAACATATGTAAATAAAGAAAGCCTAATATCTATAAATGAAGAAAAATTGCAAAATATAAAATTTGATTTAATTGATTTAGATACTGAAACAAAATCCTTAAAATCTTATTTTGCAGAATGGTCTTTGTTGTGGTTAGAGGCAATTATTTCTTTAAGAATGTCAGAAATTAAAATGGGAGGTGTTAATAATGGCAGATAGAGATAAGTATGGAAATTATGTAAATGATAAAGGGGTTACTATAAAGATTAATACAGATAAAAATGGTAATGATCATATTGGTTTTTATGGTGGTGAAGTAGATAAACCGCATGATGCGGCACACGTTAATGTAAATTATGATAAAGAATCATGGAGTTCTACAACACATGGACCTGATAAAAGTGATACAAATTCAGGATCAGGAGGTTGTTATTTAACTTCAGCTTGTATGAAATATTTTCAGGAAAAATTTGATGATAATTGTTATGAATTAACAGTGTTAAGGTGGTTTAGAGATAATTTTGTTTCAAAAGAAGATATAGAACATTACTATGAAGTAGCACCAATCATTGTTGAAACAATTAATAAAGAAGAAAAATCTGGTATTATTTATGATTATATTTATGATAATATAGTAGGTTATTGTGTTGAGCAAATTGAACAAGGAAACTATGAGGCAGCATATAACAGATATAAAAATAGTGTTTTAGTATTAGAAGAACAATTTACCAAACCAGCATTAACAGATAGATTTGTAAAAACTTTAAAATTAAAAACTAATAATTAGTAAAAATTAATCATCCTATAAATTTTAATGGAATTTAGATAATAGGATGATTTTTTAATGCTTTAATATATCATAATATAAAGATTTATTTAATGATAATCCTTTATATCAACCTACAAAGTAGGATGAATTTTGCAAGTGCAAAATCAGAATTGTGTATATGCGATTTCTTATAAAATAAGGATTAAATCGGGTATGATACACAATCTTCTTATCCTGCTATTTCATAATTTAGTGAATTATGAAATGGTTTAGGATGATAGATAAATTTTTCTATAATTTATGACTTGACTTCTTTAATTATTGGAGCTACTATGCATCATGAAAAGGAGATGATGTTTATGAATATGATGGAGGTTTATGATAGTAAGTAATATTGTTAGGTATGTTTTAAACATATCAAATAATATTACTAAAACAATTCTTATTGCCATAGAATTTATTGGAGGTATTAAACTCTATGGTTAAATACAATGTTAATTTAAAGTTTAAAGATGAGGGGAAGTCTTTAAATGAAATAATAACTGAAGTATTAAAAATTGAAATAAAAAAGCATTTTATGATGACTTGCAATAATTTGAAAGTAGAGCTACCATGTAATCGTACTCATTATTCCCAAAATGGAAGGAGTTATAATTGATGGCAGGGAATAATAGTTTTAAAGTAGGAATATATATAAGATTATCAAGAGATGATGGAAACATTGAATCTGATAGTATTATTAGCCAAAGAAGTTTACTAAATCAATATGTTAAAGAGAATAATTATAATCTAGTTGATGAATATGTAGATGATGGTTTTACTGGAACAAATTTTGAAAGACCATCATTTAAAAGAATGATTAAAGATATTGAATCTGGAAAAATTAATATGGTTATTACTAAGGATATGTCTAGATTAGGTAGAGATTATATAGGTACAGGAGAGCTAATTGAAAAGTATTTTCCAAATAAAAATGTTAGGTATATTGCTATTAATGATGGTATAGACACATTTATAGATAATACCAATAATGATATAGCCCCTTTTAAAGCAATAATGAATGATATGTATGCAAAAGATATTTCTAAAAAAGTTAAAACTAGTTTGCATTCCAGAATGAAAGAAGGGCTATATGTTTCAGGTAGATGTCCATTTGGATATATGAAAGATCCTAATAATAAAAATCATTTAGTTATAAATAATGAACAAGCAGATACTGTTAAATTAATATTTGAGTTAGCATTAAAAGGTAATACATATCATTATATAGCACAAGAACTTACCAAAAGAAAAATAAAAACACCAGCATCTTATTACAACTATATATGGAATACAAAGCGTGTAAATACTAATTGTATATCACAAGAGTATGGAGTATGGGTATATACTACTATAAAAGCAATTTTGACTAACGGGATATATGTAGGAGATACAGTTCAAGGTAAGACTAAAAAGATTAATTACAAAATAAAAAAGGTAGTTAAAAATAAACAAAATGATTTTATAATAGTAGAAAATACACATGAGGCAATTATTGATAGAGATACTTTTAATTATGTACAAACACTTTTACCTAAAAATGTCAAAAGGCCAGAAAAGAAAAGATTTTACCTACTAGATGGACTTCTATATTGTGGAGATTGTAAACACAGAATAACAATCAGATATCAAAATAAAACAGGTAGAAGTTACACCACTTGTGATTATTATAGAACATATTCAAAATATCATGTTTGTACAACACATACAAACAATTATGAAAATTTAGAAAGAGTTATTTTAGATAATATTAGAGATGTATGTAAAGAATACTTAGATAAAAGCAAAATAAAAGATTCAATTAGTAATATGGAATTTAAAGATAATTCTTTGAAGATTAAAAAACAAATAGAAAGTTTGGAATTAACAAATAATAAGTTAACAGAAAACTTGGATAAAAACTATATGAATATGTTAAAAGGAATTATTGATGAAGAACAATACATAAGAGTAAGTGAAAATATTAAAAACGAGATAAGTAATAATAAAAAAAATATTGATAATCTTAAAAATGAAAATAGTGAATCTAATAAAATAGACAAAAAACAAATAGAAAAATATATAAATGAATTTTTATCACTTGAAAATCCAACTAGAGAATTGATAATTAATTTAGTTGAAAAAATTTACATCTATCAAGATAAACAGATAGATATTATATTTACATTTAAAAATGTTACATAAAAATTGTATCTGGAGATACATTATCAGGAATTGCAAAAAACTATAATATTACATATCAGGAATTAGCAAGATATAATAATATAACTAATCCTAATTTAATATATCCTAATCAAAAAATTAAAATACCATCAAAAACTAATATAATAACTTATATTGTAAAAAAAGGAGATACATTGTGGGGAATAGCTTTAAAATATCTAGGAAGTGGTAATAGATATAAAGAGATAGCTGATTATAATAACATCTTAAATCCAAATAAACTAAAAATTGGTCAAACAATAAAAATTAAAACAAATTAATATTTTTTAATACATTAAATAAAATATTATAGGTGATGTTTTTGTTTATTTCACATAGAGGTAATGGAAAACATAATTATAAAGAAAATACAGTTAAATCTATAATAAATGTTTTAAAAGAAGATGTAGATGGTGTTGAATTTGATATTAGAATGACAAAAGATAAAAAATTTGTTTTGTCACATAATCCTGTAGTAAATGGCCTTATAATAAGAAAGAACAAATATTATAAATTAAAAAAACATTTATCTAGTTTACAAGAAGTATTGGATAAAATAAAATGTAATAAAATTATATTAATAGAAATAAAATCTGAATTTGATGATGAAAAAATATTGTGTAAAAAATTATGTAACATTTTAAAAAAGTATAATCTTAATTTTTATATATGTAGTTTTAATAAAAAAATAATAGAATTTATGGATTTTAAATATAAAAAAGGGTTAATAATAGGGTATTATATAAATTATAAATATTTATTAAATAATTACAGTTTTAACATAGTTCATTACCTTTATAAAGATAAAATAAATAAAAATAAAGAATCATTTATATGGACAATAAATAATAAAAAAAAATTAAAAAATATCAACAATAATTCATATATAATTACGGATAAGTACTATTTAATCAAATAGTACTTTTTCTATTATTAATATTGAATTTTCATCAAAATTTTTAATTATTTTTTTTACTTGATTTCTTTTTTTTCTTTTTGTTAATACAATTATTTTTCCACAGTCATTTGTTTCAATTATTTTATAATTTTTTTCAATTAATTTATTTTCAATTTTACTTTTAATATTTGGATTTATAATACATGTAAGCATATTATTTCCCATAGCTATGCATTCTTCTATGTAACTGCCAACTAGAGAACCTAATGATGCACCTAGTATAAATGCAAGTGCTTTAAAGTAATCATTTTTGATATCTATTATTACGATACTTGTTGTTATAACCCAAACAAGTGTTATAAAGAATTGTAGTATCATACCAAGTATTTTTTTTCCGTTTGCCACAAGAATCAATCTTAATGTACTTAAAGCACTTTCAACAACTTTTGAAATAAAAATTAAGAAATATATCATTTTATAACAACTCCTGTATAGTAATGTTTTAGAATTTGAATATAACTGTACCCTTGTTTTGCCATTTCATTTGCTCCATATTGGCTCATACCAACTCCGTGACCATATCCATATGTTGTTACTTTTACTTTTTCATCATTTATTTCTATTTCAAAATCAGCAGATCTAAGCTTTAATAAATTTCTAAATTCAGTTCCCGAAAATGTTTTATTATTAATTGTTATTTGTCTTACTCTACCTGTTTCATTATGTATTATTTCATATGTAATAGGTTCTTCTACATCAAGCCTTAATATATTACAAAATTCATTTATTTCAAATATTGTTTCTTTTTTATATGATTTAACATTTTTATCCCAACTTGAATCAACACTTACTAAGTATGGTAAAATGTTTTTCCACACATTTTTACTGTTTTCTGTTTTCCCATTACTTGTAGAATGATATACAGCATCTATATATTCGTTATTATATAATATTACTTTACCTTTTGTTTCGTTAACAGCTTTTTTTATTTTTTCATAATATTTTGTATAATCATTTTTCCACAGCTTTTGTAGTTCAGAATTATCTTTATATGCTTGAGTTGAAACCGTATCTGTTAGTTTTTTTCCATTTTTTATGGATTTAAGTGCATATGTACGCGCTAATATTGCTTGAGCTTTTAAGGCTTCAATATTAAATGAAGCGGGCATTTCAGCTCCAACTACTCCAAGTACATATTCTTCTAGTTCTAAATTTATTATTTTGCCATTATTTCTATAAACCGTTACTGTAATTTCATTTTTTTTAATATTCTCTTTTTTAGTTTCTGTAAAATTACTTTTATTTGTTGAATTTTCTTCGACATTATTTGACAATTTATTACTTTTCTGTATATTTACATTTGTCACATTATTTACATTATCATTTTTCTCTTTTTCTAAAATATTACCTTTTTGTATTTTGTTGTCTTTATTTATATTAATTTCATAATCTGTCAATTCATTTTCATTAAAGTCATGAATTATAATTTTTGATACATAATTATAATTAGTAGGTGTATCTAGTTTATTTATTTTATATGGATTTATATATAATGTTCCAATTATTATTCCTGAAGATACTAGCAGTATTTTTGTACCTTTAAAATTAATTGTTTTTAAAAATCTTTTTATGGTTTTAAAGAAACTTTGTTTTTTTCCACCAAACTCAAATGAAAAGTCTAAATACAAAAATAAAACGTCTTCATCGTTATTTTGATTAATTATTTTATATCCGCTAATCATAGTTACTCACCAATTTTATTATTAGTAATAATAGTAAAAAAATACGATATATGTAATATAATTATTTTATAAGTAAATCATTTGAGAATAAAAAAAACAAAAAAAGTATTAAAAAATGTCGAAATATGTGTTATTATTATATATAGTAGAGGTGAACAATTATGGATTTAATATTATTAATACTTATTACAACATTTATTGTAGCAATTATATCTGTAGTATTAGTTCTTAATTTAATACAAAATCATAAGAGTTCTAAAGTAAAAAAGCAACTTGATGAATTGGAAATAGAAAAAAATGAAATAAACAGTATGCCTATTATTCCTGAACTTGCTAAATTGGAATCATTTTTAAAAAATGAAAAATTAGAAAGTATGTATGCTGAGTGGAAAAATAGGTTAAATGATATTAAAGATAATAGAATTCCTAAAATAACTGATATGATAATAGAAACAGATTTTGTTTTAGGTCAAAAAGATTATAAAGCTGTATTATATAAACTAGCTAAGTTAGAAATGGAACTTTGTAAAGTAAAAACAGATTCTACTAATTTGCTTGATGAAATAAAGGAAATAACTGGTAGTGAAGAAAAAAATAGAGCAATTATAACAGAATTAAAATCTACATATAGAGATTTATATAAAAAATTTATTGATTCAGAAAATGAGTTTGGAGAAATAGCCAAACCAGTTCATTTACAATTTGAAAAAATTTCAAAAAATTTCGAAGCTTTTGAAATTGCAATGGAAAATAATGAATATATAGAAGTAACAAAAATAATTAAATCAATTGATGATATGCTTAAACATATGTCAACAATTATTGAAGAAGTACCTGCTATTGTAGTAATGTCTGAAAACATTCTTCCAAATAAAATTAGAGAATTAAAAAAAGAATATAGAAAAATGATAGATGCAGGATATCCTCTTGATTATTTGAATGTTGAATATAATATAGAAGAAGCCAATAAAAAAATAAAAGAAATTGTTGACAATGCTAAAGTATTAAATCTTGAAGATGGATTATTTGAACTTAAAGTTTTACTTGAATATTTTGATTCTATGTTTAATGATTTTGAAAAAGAAAAAATTGATTGTAGTAACTATGATGAAACTAATAAAAAATTCAGAATTAAATTAAGAAAACTTGATGAACTTATGAAAGATATTTTTTCTCAAATTGAAGACATTAAAAATATTTATAATTTATCAGAAGATGATATAAAATTATTAGAAGATTCAAGAAATGATTTAAAGAAATTAAAAGATGATTATAAATTACTTATGGATCATACAAGAAACAATACTTTTGCTTATTCTAAATTGACAAAAGAAATCGATAATTTATTTGTTAAACTTATTGTTATAGAGGATAGAATTGATAACACATTAGATGTTATTGGTGGAATGAGAGAAGATGAAGCAAGAGCTAGACAACAATTAGAAGAAATTAAATCAATACTTAAAAGTTCTAAAGCTAAAATACGAGAATACAATTTACCTGTTATACCAAAATTTTATTTTGTTGAACTTACTGAAGCTCAAGCCGCAATAAAAGAAATAATAAGGGAATTAGATAAAAAACCTATTACAATTGAAACTTTAAATACTAGAGTAGATACTGCGAGAGACTTGGTTTTAAAATTATTTACCAGAACAAAAGAGATGATGAGAACTGCTATGTTTGCGGAAATGGCTATTGTTTATGGTAATAGATATAGGAGTTCTGTTGATAATTTAGATAGGTATTTGGTAACCGCTGAGATTTTATTCTTTAAAGGTGAATATCAAAAATCTTTAGAATTATCAATAAATTCACTTAATAGAGTGGAACATGGTATATATGATAAACTTTTAAAACTATATGATACAGAATAATCATATAGTTTTTTATTGACACTTTTTGTTTATAATATTATAATTTTATATAGTTAGACTAGGAGGTATTTAGTATGAAATATAGTGATGATTTTAACCCAGTTGATGATTTATTTAATAAAAATAATAGTAATCAAAATAATTCTTTAAATACCTTTGCTTCTAATACTCAAAATACGGATTCTGTGATTCAAGAAAATAATGAATCATGGCAAAATAATAATGTTACAAATACTAATTATAATCAATCTATTATTAAAGATAATATGATTAATAATGAAAATATAAATAACGATATAAATGATATTCAATATAATCAAAATAATAATAAAAGAGGTTTTAACAAATCCATTATCTATGCTATAGTTGGGTTTATTTTATTTATTGCAGTTGGTATAGTTATTACAAATTTAATTCTGAAAATAATAGAACAAAAAAAAGCAAATGAAGAAGAAATTGCTGTATTAACTGATTATTTAAATGTAAAAGCAGTTGGTTTCGAGTTTGATCAACCATTTGATAAAAATAAATTTGAATATAACTTAGAAATAGATACTCAAAAAGTACAATTTAAGTGTAATAAAATAGATAATGTAACCGGATGTAATGAGACTGTTAACTTAGTCAACAAAACAAATTTAGATCATATTATTGAATATACTTCACAAAAAGGTAAAAAATATAGTTATACTTTTCATATAATTAAAAAGGATACAAATGGACCAATAAAAATTGATTCAATTGAATTTGAAAAAACAGATTATTCTAATAAAAATACAACAATAGTAGTAAAGGCAAATTCAGATAAAAATAAAAAGTTAAAATATTCATTTGATGGTGGAAACACATGGCAAGATGATAATAAATATACAACAGATGAAAATGAAGATGTAAATGTAGTTATTAAAGACGATGCAGGAAATACAACTGATCCTAAGGAAATAGAGATAGATAATATAGATACTGTTGCTCCTACCGTTAACATAGAGGAAAAAGAAAAATCCAGTAATAAAGTAGTATTGTTTGCAAATGCAAAAGATGATTCGTCTGGTATAGATAAGTATAATTGGAATGAATCAGGATATACAAATAATTCAACATATGAAGCAACAAAGGCAGGAACTTATACAGTAAAAGTAAAAGACAAAGCAGGAAATGAATCAGTTAAATCAAGCATAACTATACCTGAAAGCTACTTTAAAAAAAATGTGAAAAAAGAAACACATACATATAAAGTAACCTTTAATGGAAATGGTGCAAGTGTAACAAAAAGTGAATTATCATGTAGTACGACAGGATTATCATGTAAGATAAAATTACCTCAAATAAAAAGGGATAATGGTATAATTATAGGATATTCTGAGAATGCAAATGCGACAACTCCGCAATATAAAGTTGGACAAGAAATATCTGTTACTGAAAATAAAACGTTATATGCAATAACAGCAAAAAAAATCACATTGACAATAAATGGAAATGGAGCAACAGTATCAAAATCAAGTGTAACATGCAATATATATAATATTGGCAAAAACTGTAAGGTAACAACACCAACGATAACAAGGAGTGGTTATAGCATAATTGGATTTAATTCAAATGCGAATGCCACTCAACCAGAGTATAAAGTAAGCACGAGTGTAAATATAGATAAAGATAAGACAATATATGCGATAACAAGTAAAAAGTTAAAATTAACAGTAAATGGAAATGGAGCAAAAGTAACAAAATCAAGTGTAACATGTAATGTATATAATAATGACAAAACTTGTAAGGTAACAACCCCAGCAATAACAAGAAGCGGTTATAATATAATAGGATTTAATTCGAAGGCAAGTGCAACATCGTCAGAATATAAAATTAATTCAAGTATAACGTTAGATAAAGATAAAACAATATATGCAATAACAAGTAAAAAATTAACAGCTACATTTAAAGGAAATGGAGCAAGTGTATCAAGCAGTAGTTTATCTTGTAATATATATAACACAGCTAAAACATGTAACGTAACTGCTCCAACGATAACAAGAAGTGGTTGGACAATTTTAGGATTTAGTACAAATAAAAATGCAACAACAGGATCAACTGCAAAAACATTGTCAGCAGGAAAAACATATTATGCAATAACTAAAAAAAATATAAAAGTTACTTTTAAAGAAAATAATAACACAAATACTTACTCAAAAGCAGTAAAAGATAAAAAAGCAATGCAAGTTAAATTTGATTATATTGAGTATAGAGATAAAACTTGTACTATTTATAATACTCAAACAAGTTGTAAAATTAAAATTCCATTTGTTGATGTTAAAGGTTTAGCCTCATCTGGATTTAGTAAGGGAATTAATGCTACCACTGGCCCTGGCAGCTCAGTATATGAGAAGAAACCTTCATACATAACTGGAAATACATATAGTTTTAGTGAAAATACAACACTATATGCAATTTTCGAAACATTAGATTATTACCGTGATTTTAGAGGGAAAATTTCTAATACATTAACATATACTTCATCAACTGGTAGAATTATTGTAGATATAGAAAAAGGATGTAGTTATGAGCATTATAAAAAATATTTTGATGAAATTAAAAACAGTAAATTTAAATTTTTACTTGATGGAAATGCTAAAATAATGGTTTTAACAAACGATAGTATGAAAAAAGTACATTCTGGGCAAGATGTAGCGGGTGTATCCTTTAGTTTAACTGGTGCTGGATACTATCACTACAATATTAGTTTGAATTGTAAATATGATTCTGATAAATATGATTATTTGACTTTTTATACTATAATACATGAACTTTCACATAGATGGGATGCAAGATATTATTTGGCAACTGGTACAACACTAAATTCTAAATTTACTTCATTTTATAATACATATAAGAGTAATAATTCATGGCCTATAAGAGATTATGGAAAAAATAATCTTGGAGAATTCTTTGGAGTAATTGTTGATGAATATTATATGAATTATATTGCTAATGCAAACTTACACCCTATTCCTTATGATAGAAAAAAGGGACAATATCCTAGTAATTTAAAGAATACTTTAGAAAAATATATAGATGATCCTAAGAATGCAAATTTTTAAAATTAGTATAGATATATTGTTATGTTAAAAGATTTAGTGATTTTTACTAAATCTTTTTTAATTTCCATAAAAATAATTGATTAAAGTATAAAAATTTGTTATTCTTTTATATAAAAAGAGGTGTTTTATGGAAAAATTATTATTAATAAAATATGGTGAATTAACAACAAAAAAAGGAAATAGAAAAGTATTTATTAAAATGCTTTGTAAAAATATTGAAAAAATATTATATGGAATAAATTATAACCTTGAACAAAATTTATCATGTATGTATATAAAAGTAGAAGAAAAAGATTTAAATGTGTGTTTAGAAAAACTACTACAAGTTTTTGGTATACATAGTATAGCAATATGTGAAAGCGTAAATAATAATATAGAAGATATTCAAAATAAAGTAGTGGAAATATTAAAAAATAAAAATTTTAATTCATTTAAAATAGAAACAAAACGTTCAAATAAAAAATTCTCACTAAATTCATTAGAAGTAAGTTCGAAGGTAGGTGGATCCGTACTTAAAAACATATCTTGTAAAGTAGATGTTCATAATCCAGATATTTTAGTAAACGTTGAAATTAGAGGAGAAGCTACTTACATATATGTTGATGTTATTTCAGGACTTGGTGGTTATCCAGTTGGAATACAGGGAAAAGGATTACTTATGCTAAGTGGTGGTATAGATAGTCCAGTTGCTGGATATTTATCTTTAAAAAGAGGTGTTGATCTAGAATGTTTATATTTTGAATCATTACCACATACTAGTTTGGAAGCTAGAGAAAAAGTTTTAAAACTTGCTTCAATTTTAAATGAATACTCATTAAATATTAAAGTTCATGTAGTTCCATTTACAAATATACAAGAAACAATTTATAAAAATGCACCTGATAGTTATATTATAACCATTATGAGAAGAATGATGTATAGAATAGCAGATAGATACTCAAAAAAAATCAAATGCAAAGTTATAATAAATGGTGAAAGTATAGGTCAGGTTGCAAGTCAAACATTAACAAGCATGGTAGTAATAAATAGTGTTACAAATAAACCTATAATACGTCCAGTTGCATGTATGGATAAGTTAGAAATTATTGATATTGCAAATAAAATAAATACTTATCAAACAAGCATATTACCTTATGAAGATTGTTGTACAATCTTTTTACCAAAACATCCAGTAATAAATCCTGAACTAGATAAATGTATTGAAATAGAAAAAACTTTTAACTATGAAGAATTAATAAATGAAACTATTAACAATATTCAAGTTATAAATTTAAATAAAGTTAAAAATGATTTATTATAAACCAAAAATTACCAATAAAAAAAATGTATGAAATTACAACTTGTACACAAGATATTAGTGTACAGGAGGTGAAAACCATGAATAAATCAACTAATAAATTTGTAGTTCCAGGAGCTAAACAAGCTATCGATAGAATGAAATATGAAATAGCTAGCGAATTAGGTGTTAACTTAGGACCTGATGCTACTTCAAGAGCTAATGGATCAGTTGGTGGTGAAATCACTAAGAGATTAGTTCAAATGGGTGAACAACACTTAGGTGGTTCAAATTACCAAGCTAAATAATGAAATTGGACAGTTGAAATAACTGTCTTTTTTTATAATGAAGAGTCAAAAAAATAATGAAAATTGGACAAATAATTAAATATATAAATGAATCTTCTTTATTATTTTAGACATAAAATCTTCTTTTATTAGTGACATAAATTAGTATTTTGTATTTCTATTATTATATATAAGTTGGTAATAGTTGGCTTACTAAAATTATGAAAAAGGTAAACAATAATAATAGAGGTGATTAATGATGAATAAATTAATTGTACCAGGAAGTAAACAAGCAATAGAAAATTTAAAATACGAAATAGCAAATGAACTTGGCATAAAGTTAGGTGCAGATACTACTAGTAGATTAAATGGTACTGTTGGTGGATATATGACAAAAAAATTAGTAGAACTTGGGAAACAATATTATACTAGTACAAATAAATAAAACAAAAAAATGAAATTTTAAAATTTCATTTTTTCATATAATAGCTTTTTGTAAGTATTTTGTTATTTGAAGTAATTTCTTTGATTTTTTCTTCTGTTGCAAGTGTAGAAATAAGACGATTTAACACGCCATAACTTAATTTTCCAAAATATTTTTCATCATAAATAATTTTTTTTACTTTTAGATTTCTAAGTTTTAAAATTTCTATTTTTTTACTTAGTTTTGAAATATAGTCATAATTCTTATTTTGACATATATAAGATATAGAAATTTCAGAGTTTTGTATACATTTTTTAATACAAATTTTTTGAATTAATAATTTTAATTTATTATTATTTAAATCTTCATTTAGTAAATTCTTGAATAAATTTACATCGGTTTCTAATTCTTGTTCTAGTAAATCAATTTCATCAAACAATTGCTTAGTTTTATTTAACTTTATATCAACTAATTTATACCACAACATATAATACTCCTTTAGGCATGTATTATATATAAATAATTTAAAATTTGCAAATTTATAAAACTTTATCTATTAATCCATATTCTAAAGCTTCATCAGCACTTAAAAAATGATCTCTTTCTGTATCTTGTTCGATTGTTTTTATATCCTTCCCTGTTTGGTTAGAAAGTAATTTGTTTAATTTGTTTTTTAATTTAATGATTCTTTCAGCCGCTATTTTTATTTCAGTTGCCTGACCTTGAGCTCCACCTAATGGTTGATGGATCATAACTTCACTATTAGGAAGTGCAAATCTTTTTCCTTTTTTTCCACTTGAAAGCAAAAAAGCAGCCATACTAGCGCACATTCCAATGCATATTGTAGAAACGTCACTTTTAATAAAATTCATAGTATCGTAAATTGCCATTCCTGCTGTGATAGATCCACCTGGTGAATTAATATACAAACTAATGTCATCATGATTTATTGAATCTAAGTATAATAATTGCGCAACTACAATATTGGCGTTATTATCATTTATTTCATCACTTATAATTATAATTCTATCTTTAAGTAGTCTCGAATAAATATCAAAAGCCCTTTCTGTATTATTTGATCTTTCAATTACTGTTGGTATAAGCATTATTATCACTCTCCTTTTATATGATAGTTGATAAAAGTATAAAATATTCATCAAATAATGTGACAAAAAGTTTTTTTTTTGATAAAATTAAGTAAGGATAGAATAAGAGGGATAATATGGAAAAATATATTAAAGTTAATTTTAGAGATTTGGAAACTAAAGAATTCTTAGAAGGAACTACTTTTTATGAAATAAGTCATAGTTTTCAAAAATATTTTAACTATCCAATATTAGTTGCTAAAGTAGATAATCATTTAACTGAGTTAAATGCTAAATTAACAAAAAAATGTGATATTGATTTTTATGATAGAAGTAGTAATACTGGAAATAGTATATATGCTTGTAGTGTTCAATTTTTAATGACAGTAGCACTTAAAAAATTATATCCAGATGCAGAAGTAATAATTCAAAACTCAATTGATAAAGGTGTTTATTGCGAACTTGAGAATTTAGAAATAAGTAAAACTGAATTAAAAACTTTAGAAAACAAAATGAAAGAAATTCATAAAGAACATTTAATATATACAAAAGTTAGTGTTGATAGATTAGATGCTATTACATTCTTTAAAAAGAAAAAACAATATGACAAAGTAAAAGTTTTAAAATATATAAGCAATACATACGTAAACCTTTATAGACTTGATGATGTATATGATTATTATTTTAGTGATATGGCATATAGTACTGATGCAATTGATAGTTTTAAACTAACTTATATTAAGAAAAATGGTTTTGTTTTAAGCTGGCCAAACATATATAATCCAGAATGTACTCTTGATTATGTTCATAGACCATTAATAGCAAGTACATTTTCAGATTATACTAAATGGGGAAAAACAGTTGATATATCAAATGCAGCTGATTTAAATGAAGTCGTTTCAATGGGAAAATATAATGATATTATTCGTTTATCTGAAACTCATTTTGAAAGTCAACTTTCTATGATTGCAGAACAAATATATCAAAGAAGAAACAATATAAAATTTGTATTACTTGCTGGACCTTCTTCTAGTGGGAAAACTACTACAGCAAAAAAATTAGAAATTTATTTACAAAGTAAAGGACTAAAAACTCATACAATTTCTGTGGATGATTATTTTGTTAATAAAGAAGATACTCCAGTAGATGAATTTGGTGAATATGATTTTGAAAGTATAAAAGCAATTGATTTAAATTTGTTTAATAGACATTTAGCTAAACTTTTAGATGGTGAAAAAGTTCAAATTCCTGACTATAATTTTGTTACAGGAAAAAGAGAATACAATAAAAAATATTTAAAACTAGAAAAAGATGATATTATAGTTATAGAAGGATTACATGCTATTAATGATGAACTTACAATGGCAGTTGATAGAATAAATAAATTTAAAATATTTATTGGGCCATTCACTCAATTAAATATTGATAATCATAACAGAATACATACTAGTGATACGAGAAGACTTAGAAGAATTGTTAGGGATAACAAGACAAGAGGTTATAATGCAGCAGATACATTAAGAATGTGGAAAAAAATTAGAGAAGGAGAAGAAAAATATATCTTCCCATATCAACACGATGTTGACGCAGTAATAAATTCTGCTCTTCTTTATGAATTAGGTGTTTTAAAAACATATGCAGAACCGTTATTATTTTCAGTAGAAGAAAATGATGAAATGTATCCAGAGGCAATAAGATTAATTAATTTCTTAAGAAATTTCTTACCTATACCTAGCGATGAAGTACCAAAAGATTCAATATTAAGAGAGTTTATTGGTGGAAGTGGATTTGAAAGAAAATAGAAAAGAGGAAAATATGAAAAGAATTGCAATTAATGGATTTGGTAGAATTGGAAGATTAGTATTTAGAGAAATGTTTGATAATAGTGAATTTGAAGTAGTTGCAATCAATGATTTAACTAGTCCAAAAATGCTTGCTCATTTACTTAAATATGACTCAGTTCAAAAAAAATATGATCATAAAATTGAAAGTGATGAAAGCTCAATAATTGTTGACGATAAAAAAATAACAATATATAAAGAGCAAGATGCATCTAAACTACCATGGAAAAGTTTAGATATAGATGTGGTTATGGAATGTACAGGATTTTATAATTCAAAAGAAAAATCTATGGCACATATAAATGCAGGAGCTAAAAAAGTTATAATTTCTGCTCCAGCAGGGGAAGATTTAAAAACAATAGTATATAGTGTAAATGAAAAAATCTTATCTAAAGATGATAAAATAGTAAGTGCTGCTTCATGTACAACAAATTGTTTAGCTCCTATGGCAAATGCATTAAATAATTATGCAAAAATTAAAAGTGGAATTATGACAACTGTTCATGCATATACTGGAGATCAAATGATTTTAGATGGCCCTCATAGAAAAGAAGATTTAAGAAGGGCTAGAGCTGGTGCAATAAATATAGTTCCAAATTCAACAGGTGCTGCTAAAGCAATTGGACTTGTAATACCAGAACTAAGAGGAAAACTTATTGGTTCAGCTCAAAGAGTTCCTGTTCCAACAGGTTCAACAACAATTTTGGTTGCAGTCGTTGAGGGAAAAAATATAACAAAAGAATCTATAAATGAATATATGAAATCAGTATCAAATGATTCTTATGGATATATAGATGAACCAATTGTTTCATCTGATATAATTGGTATTTCTTATGGTTCTTTGTTTGATGCTACTCAAACAATGGTTAATAAAATAGATGATGATACATATCAAATTCAAGTTGTTGCTTGGTACGATAATGAATATGGATACACATGTCAAATGGTAAGAACAGCTTCATATTTGATGGAAATAAGTGAGTAATCACTTTTTTTCTTGTAAAAAAATCAAAAAAAATATATACTGTATATAGAATGGAAGTGTAAATATGAAAAAAGGATTTACTTTAATAGAACTTTTAGGAATTATTGTTATTTTAGGATTAATAGTTGCTTTTACAGTTCCATCTTTAATTAATTTAAAGAAAAATGAAGAACAAAAAGAGTATGATAATTTTTTAAAAAATGTTTCTTTAGCAGCTGAAACATTTTATCAAACAAATACAAAGATGTGTGATTTTGATAATTATACATATTGTTACATAAATGTAAGTGATTTAATTGAAAATGATTATTTAAGGAATGACTTAATTAATCCCAAAAACAAAAATGTAATTTCACATTTAGACACCGTAATCTTAGAAAAAAATGAAGACAACACCATAAAATATTATTATTCTTCAATGAATGAATATGTTCAAAACAATTTATTGGTTCATTATGATGGTATAAATAATATAATAACAAAGCATGACAATTCTACTAATGTATGGAAAACCACAAAAGGAAACTTAGATGGTAATATAAATGGTGCAACATGGAATAACAACTCTTTAATGTTTGATGGAAATAGTTATGTAAGTATAGATCAAATTAATACACAAAATATTACTTATGAAGCTGTTTTTAATTCAACAGAACCTTCTGAATATGTTCCATTAATAGCAAATGTTGAGGGAGGTGGTTGTACGCTTTCAACTAGGCATAGTCCCTATAGAGCATATGGACAATGTTATATAAATGGGCAATATAGAACTTTGAATACATCAACACTTGAGGATAATAAAGACTATCTAGTAACAATGACTTTTGATGGTACTACTTTGAAATTATATTTAAATGGTAGTTTTATTACAGAGTATGTTGATAGTACCAACTCTGGTATCTCTTATCCTATTTCAGATACTATTGTTATGCTTGGAGCAAACCCTGTTGGAAATAAACCACAATGTTGTTATTATAGTGGAAAAATATATAGTGTTAGAATTTATGATAGAGCATTATCAGAAAGTGAAGTAAAGCAAAATTATGAAGTAGATAAATCAAGATATAATTTATAAACTAAGAAGTGTTTTATTAAGCATCTTGTGTTTTATTAAGCATTTCTTTTTTTTATATTTATTTTGTGTTATAATATTTTTGTATGATTATTCTAAGGAGAAAACAATGAAAAAAACTATTAGAGATTTTGATATAAAAAATAAAAAAGTATTAATTAGAGTAGACTTTAATGTGCCAATAAAAGATGGTAAGATAGTGGATGATAATAGAATAAGACAAAGCTTAGAAACAATAAAGTTTGCTATAGAAAAAAATGCAAAAGTAATTTTGCTATCACATCTTGGTAGAATTAAAACAGAAGAAGATTTAAAAAAATATTCATTGAAAATGGTTGCTGATAGATTAAGTGAATTATTAAATAAAAAAGTAATATTTGTAAATAAAACAAGAGGGCAAGAATTAGAAGAAGCAATAAATGAAATGAATTTTAAAGACGTTTTATTAATTGAAAATACAAGGTTTGAAGATTTAGACGGAAAAAAAGAAAGTACAAATGATTCATTACTTGGATCATATTGGGCAAGTTTAGGAGATATATTTATAAATGATGCCTTTGGAACTAGTCATAGAGCTCATGCATCAAATGTTGGAATTGCATCGCACTTGCCTTCAGGAATAGGCTTTTTAGTGGAAAAAGAATTAAATATAATGTTACCTGCAATAAATAATCCTAAAAGACCATTAACTGTTATATTAGGTGGATCAAAAGTAAGTGATAAAATAGGGGTTATAGAAAATCTAGTAAAAATTGCTGATAATATCTTAATAGGCGGTGGAATGGCTTTTACATTTTTAAAAGCAAAGGAAATAGAAATAGGTACTTCCTTACTTGATAAAGATAATATAGAATTTTGCAAAAATATTTTAAGTAAATATGAAGATAAGATAATATTACCAATTGATGCGGTAGTAACTAATGAAATATCTGATAATTCAAATTACAGAAAATGTTTTATAACTGATATAAAACCAAACGAAATAGGGGTGGATATTGGTACTCAAACTTTAGAATTATTTGATGATTTTTTAAGTTCTAGTAAAACAATAATATGGAATGGTCCAGTAGGAATATTTGAAATTCCAAATTTTTCAAATGGTACTAAAAAATTATTAGAATTGATATCTAAAAAAGATGCAATAACAATAATAGGTGGTGGTGATACTGCATCATCTGCTATACAATTTGGATTTGAGCATTCATTTACACATATTTCAACAGGTGGTGGAGCTTCATTAGAACTATTAGAAGGAAAAAAGTTGCCTGGAATAAATATAATTTCAGATAAGTAATTTATCAGGAGTGAAACACATGAAAAAAAAATTTAAAAATATTTTTAATTATATATTATTGTTATTAATAACAATAATTGTTCTATACTTTTCACTAAAAGACAACTTTGAAGTTACATTAAATGAGTTAAAAAAAGTAAATTTATTTTGGATTATGTTTGCTGTTTTATTTATAATCTTTTATTGGATATTTAGAACATTATCAATACATGTTTTTGTAAAAAAATTTAAACCGAACTTTAATTTTAAATCGTCTTTTAAGATGATGATGACAACAATATTCTTTGATGGTGTGACACCTTTTTCATCAGGTGGACAACCGGTTCAAGTATATTATTTAAAAAAACATGGTATACAAGTTGTCAATGGTACAAATATAGCAATTCAAAATTTTATAGTGTATCAAATCGCATTAGTTTTGTTAGGCTTAATAGCAATTATTTCAAATTCAATTTTAAAAATATTTCCAGGTGATAATTTACTTAGAAAACTAGTAACACTTGGATTTATTATAAATTTACTTGTTACAGTTGGATTATTTTCAATAGCTTTTCTAAAGAAATTTAATAGATTCGTATGTAAAGTAGTAATAAATTTTTTGAGTAAAATCAAAGTTATTAAGAACAAACAAGAAACATTAGAAAAATTTAATAGTTATGTTTCAGATTTTAATATAGGAGCTAAAGATTTATTAAAAAATAAAAAAATATTTATTAATGGAATATTAATAAATTTAGCTGCTTTATGTTGCTATTATGTTATACCACTTATAATACTTTTTGCTATGAGAGATTATACAAGTTTAAATGTATTTACAGCAATAATAACATCTGCATATGTAATGCTTATAGGATCATTTGTTCCAATACCAGGTGGTAGTGGAGGTTTAGAATATGGATTTGTAGCTTTCTTTGGTTACTTTTTACAAGCTAATGGAAAACTTACAGCACTTATGATACTATGGAGACTTGTTACATATTATTTAGGTATAATAGCTGGTGCTATAATAATGAATATAAAAGAAAAGGGAAAATAAAATGAGAATAGGAATATTTACTGATACATATCCACCATATATAAATGGTGTTTCAACAAGCATTTTAATGTTACAACATGCTTTAGAAAAACAAGGACATCAAGTTTTTATTGTAACTGTTAATACAGAAAAAATGTCTTATAAATATGAAGATGATAATAAAATAATTAGAATACCAGGAATTCCAACTGGAATATATGATTATAGATTAACTGGAATTTATCCACTTAGAATCATAAAAAAAATAAAAAAATGGAATTTAGATGTAATACATTCCCATACGGAATTTGGAGTTGGGACGTTTGCTAGAATAATTGCTAAACAATTTGGAATACCTCTTGTACATACATATCATACTATGTATGAAGATTACGTACATTATATAACAAAAGGATACTTTGATGAAGCAAGTAAAAAAATAGTTGAATATTTAACAAAATTTTATTGCGATAAAACAACAACTGAACTAATAGTTCCTACAAAAAAAACATATGATTTATTTAAACAAAAATATAAATTCGATAGAAATGTTCATATAGTACCTACTGGTATTGAAATAGAAAGATTTTATAAAGAAAATAATAATAAAAAAGAAATAGAAAAATTAAGAAATGATCTAGGTTTTGATAAAGATGATTTTGTTATTTTATTTGTTGGAAGAATAGCGGAAGAAAAAAATATAAATTTGTTGCTTGATTCACAAAATATAATAAATAAAAAATATAAAAACTGTAAAATTTTGATAGTTGGAGATGGACCAGACTTAGAAAATTTAAAGAAACAATATTCAAAAAACAAATCAATAGTTTTTGCTGGAAAAGTACCATGGGAAAACATTCCCAAATATTATTTACTTGCAAATGTTTTCGCAACAGCTTCAACCAGTGAAACACAAGGACTTACAGTAATAGAAGCTTGTGCTGCTTCATTACCACCAATATGCATAAATGATGAAAGTTTTACAAACGTTGTAATAGATGATTTGAATGGTAAAATATTTAATACAAAAAAAGAGTATATAAAAATAATAGAAAACTTAATTTTAGATAAGCAAACTTTAAAAAGACTTTCAAATCAAGCTAGAATTAGTAGCGAAACATATTCATCAAAATATTATGCGAGTAGGGTATTAGACGTTTATAAAAAAGCAATTGAAAATAGTGGTAGAAAAAAGGGATTATTTGGAAAGATTAAGGAAATAAAAGTTAATGAAGAGTAAAATTATTGTTGGAAACCAAAAAATGTTAATGGAATATAAAGATGTAAAAAACTTTGTTGATAACTTTAAATATAAAAAAGATGTAATAATAATACCATCTGATATTTATGTATCCTATTATTTAGAAAATGGTTATAATGTTGGCATTCAAAATATCTCTAAATATGAACTTGGAAGTTATACTGGAAGTGTTTCCGCACTTCAAGCAAAAAGCATGAAAATTAAATATGCTTTAGTAGGCCATAGTGAACTTAATGAAAATCCACATATAATAAACTTAAAAATAAAACAATGTATTAAAAATGATATTAAGGTTATTTTATGCGTTAGTGAAACAATAAAAAACAAAAATTCAGTAAATGAGTTAAAAAATCAGGTTTTAGATTTATTAGAAGATGTAAAAAACTTTAAAAAAATTATAATTGCATATGAACCAGTTTATTCAATAGGTACAGGATATATATCAGATATTAATTATATTAATAATATTATAAAAAATATTAAACAAATTATAAAAGAAAACTATAATGCTAAGGTACCAGTTTTATATGGTGGTAGTATAAATGAATCCACAATAAAAGAATTAAAAGATTTAGATGTTGATGGATTTTTAGTAGGAATTGCATCGACAGATTATACCAAATTTTCAAAAATAATAGAAGTTGTAAATAGATGACTTCTTTTTATTTTTTTCGACAAAATTCGACAAAACTAGAGCATTTTTGCTCTATTAAAAATAAGTTTTAAAGTAGTATAATAATTATGTTGTTATAAAGATAGGAGAAAAAATATGATTAAATTATTAATGGTAGATGATAATGTTAATTTAGTAAAAATGGTATCAGAGTATTTTAAAAATAAAGATAATATTTCACTTGAATTTGTCGCACATGATGGAAAAGAAGGTATAGAATTAATAGAAGAAAAGCAAAATGAATTTGATGTATTATTGCTTGACTTAATAATGCCTAAAAAAGATGGTTTATATGTACTTGAAGAAATGAAAAAGAGAGGAATAAATAAAAATGTTATAGTAGAAACTAGTTATAATACACAAGAAGTTATAAAGCAAGTATCTGACTACAATGTTAATTATTTTATTTTGAAACCATTTGAATTAGATGACTTGGAAAGTAGAATAATGGGTATTTCAAAAAGAAAAGATGATACAAAAACATTAGATTTTTATCACAATAATTTACAAGTATCAATAACAAAAATACTTCATGAACTTGGAATTCCGTCTCATATAAAAGGTTATCAATATATTAGAGAAGGTGTAAGTATAATATTTGAAAGACCTGAAACGATAGGTGGTATAACTAAAGAATTATATCCAGAACTTGCAAGTAAATTTGATACAACAGTTTCTAGAGTAGAAAGAGCTATAAGACATGCAATAGAAGTAAGTTGGAACAGAGGTGACTGGGAGCTAATGGAAGAAATCTTTGGACATAGTGTTGATATTGATAAAGCAAAACCAACTAATTCAGAATTTATTGTAACTGTAGCAGATAAATTAAGATTGGAACATTACAAAGTTAAAAATTAACACATTTGTACGTCAAAGTTTGTGTTTTTTTTAATTTAAGGTATTAAAAATTAAAATACATGTTAAAATATATATGGTGATTAAAATGAAACCTTTTGTACTTTGTATATTAGATGGTGTTGGAATAAGAAAAGAAAAAAATGGAAACGCAGTAAAACTAGCTAATACTCCAACTTTAAATTATTTATTAGAAAATTATCCTAATAGTAAATTAGAAGCAAGTGGAACATTTGTTGGACTACCTGCTGGTCAAATGGGAAATAGTGAAGTTGGTCATTTAAATATAGGCGCTGGTAGAGTGGTGTATCAACCATTACAATTTATAACAAAAAATATAGAAGATAAGACTTTCTTTGAAAATAAAGAATTTTTAGAAGTAATAAATCATTCTAAAAAAAACAATTCAAAACTTCATATTTGTGGATTATTAAGTGATGGTGGAATACATTCTCATATTTCTCATTTATTCGCACTTTTAGAATTGTGTAAAAAAGAAAATGTAAAAAATCTTTATCTGCACTTATTCACAGATGGTAGAGATACTTTACCAAGATGTGCTGAAGAGTTTTTTATTCAATTAAATAAAAAAATAGAAGAATTAAACATTGGTGTAATATCGACTATATCAGGTAGATACTATGCAATGGATAGAGATAATAATTTTGATAGAATAAAAAAAACTTACGATGCAATGGTGTTTGGTGAAGGCAAAAAATATTCGAATTATAAAGAATTATTAGATGATAATTATAAAAATGATATAAATGATGAATTTATAATACCTGGTGTAATAGATGAAAGAGGTGTAGTATCTTCAGGCGATTCTATCATAGTATTTAATTATAGACCAGATAGATTAAGAGAACTTTTTATGACATTGACTAATGATAGTTTCGATAAATTTGAAACAAAAAAATTAGAAGATATCAAATTAGTAACAATGATGCCTGTAAGTAATGATGTAAAATGTACTAATGCATACAATTTACCTATATTAAAAAACACATTAGGTGAATATGTAAGTAATCTAGGAATAAAACAATTAAGAATTGCGGAAACAGAAAAATTTGCCCATGTTACTTATTTCTTTGATGGGGGAGAAGAAAAAAAATTAAAAAATTGTACTCAATTATTAATACCTTCTCCAAAGGTTGCTACATATGATATGAAACCAGAAATGAGTGCATATGAAATAACAGATAATTTAATCAAAGAATTACCAAATTATGATTTAGTTATTTTAAATTATGCAAACGGGGATATGGTAGGTCATACTGGTGATTTAACAGCATCAATAAAAGCAGTTGAAACATTAGATAATTGTTTAGATAAGCTATATAAAAAAATCAAAGAATTAAATGGCAATTTATTAATAATTGCTGATCATGGTAATTGTGAATATATGGAAGATGAAAAAGGAAATAAAATTACAAGTCATACAACATCTTTGGTACCTTGTATTTTATGTAATAAAGATTACAAAATAAAAGATGGTGCTTTATGTGATGTTGCTCCTACAATATTAAAAATAATGGATATAGAAATTCCAAAAGAAATGACAGGAAAAGTTTTAGTTGAGAAGATATAATATCTTCTTTTTTTATTAAAAAATATATTTTTTATATTGTATTTATGATATAATATCTAAGAATAGGGGAAGGATAGTATGGGAAAAACAAAAATTATTGCTACTGTAGGTCCATCTACAAACTCAAAGCAAAAACTGAAAGAATTAATTTTAAAAGGTTGCGATGCAATTAGAATCAATATGAGACAATGTGATTACACATTTTGTGATTTAGTTTTTCAAATGGTTGATGAATTAAATAAAGAATTAAATACATATGTTTCAATTATTCTAGATACAAATGGCCCAGATTTAAGAATAGGACTTATTAATGAGGATAAAACATTTCTAAAACAAGATACTGTTATTAGAATATACAAAGAAGATGTTCTTGGAGATGAAACAAAGTTTTCTGTTAATTATGAAGATTTTGTCAATGATGTAAAAATAGGAAATACTATTTCAATAAATGATGGGGCAGTTGAATTAGTAACTGAAGAAAAATGTGAAAGCTATTTAAAATGTAGAGTTGTAAAAGAAGGTTTTATTAGTTCTAAAAGTGATGTTCACGTAGTTGGTATAAAATTAAATATTCCTTTTTTAAGTGAAAAAGATAAAGAAGATATTTTATATGCGCATAGAAAAAATGCTGATTTTTTAGCTGTTTCTTTTGTATCATCATCTGAAGATATATTAGAAATTAATGATATGTTAATTGAACTTGGCAATGATCATATGGAAATAATTGCAAAAATAGAAAAAGAAAGTGCTGTAGATGAAATAGATGAAATTATAAAAGTAAGTGATGGAATTATGATCGCAAGATCTGATCTTGGCGTAGAAGTACCTATGGAAAGAATTCCTGGAATACAAAAATCTATAGTAAGTAAATGTCATATGGCTGGAAAAATAAGTATAGTAGCAGCTGAATTAATATCAACAATGGAAGAAAATATGAGACCAACAAAAGCAGAAGTATCAGATATAGCAAACGCTGTTTTAGATGGTGCAGATGCGGTTATGTTGTCTGGTGAAACTACAATAGGAAAATATCCAGTAGAAACTTTAGAAATTGTTGAAAGAGTAATTTCATCAGCTGAGGAAGATATAGATTATTTGGGATTACTTGATAAAGCAGCTCGTACAGAAAAACAAGATATAACAGGTGAAATATCATATAGTGTAGCTATGCTTTCTTGTAGATTAAAATGTAGTGCAATAGTTTGTCCTACAATAAGTGGATATACAGCAAGAAAAATGAGTAGGTTTAGACCTAATTGTCCAATACTTGCTATTAGTAATGATCCAAATACAGTAAAATCATTATCTCTTAATTTTGGAATTTTACCTGTATTAGTAGATGAATTTAAGAATTTAGATTCAATGTTAAATAAATCAATTAAACTTGCAACTGAAAAATTTAATTTAGAACCAAAAGATAAACTTATAATAACAGGAGGTTATCCATTTAGGGAGGTTAAACATACAAATTTTATAAAAATAGAAGAAATATAAGGGTGATAAAATGTATAAGATAGGAGAACAATTTAAACTTAATATTAATTCTAAAGCTAAAGATGAAAACATTATAAAAGGTCAAAAATTTAGAATTACAATATTATCAGAATTATTAATAAGATTTGAATATAATGAAAATGGCATTTTTGAGGATAGAGCAACAGAAATGGTAATCAATAGAAATTTGGATAAAGTTAATTTTGAAAAAGTTACTATGGATAACACCATATATATATCAACACGCTATTTTAAACTTGTTTATAAATTAGAAAGCCCTTTCACTTCAAATAAAATGTTTTCAAATTCAATGTTAAAAGTTGATATTTTAGGTACAAATAAAACATGGTTTTTTGGAATGCCTGAAATTAGAAACTATGGTTCTCCTACTACCGAACTGGTATCTGAAAATGGTAAATTAAAAAAAAGTTTATATTCTTTAGATGGATTTACAACAATAGATGATTCAAAATCAAATGTTTATGATGATGAAGGTGTATTAATACCAAGAGAGCAACAAGAAATAGATTTATATTTGTTTGCTTACGGAAAAGATTTTTCTTCTTGCCTTGTTGATTATTATAAATTGACGGGATTCCCAAATCTAATACCACGATATGCACTTGGTAATTGGTGGTATAGAAATTATGGATATAATGATACTGAATTAAGAAAACTAATAAATAAATTTTATGATAACGAAATTCCACTTTCAATAGTTGTTCTTAATAAAGATTGGCATTTAAATCCAAATAAAGATATTAATTCTGGTTTTACAGCTGATAAAACAAAATTTGAAAATTTTAAATCAACAATAGATTATCTACATTCAATGGGAATTAGAATGGGGTTAAGTATAAATCCATTTAATGGATTTTATCCAATAGAAGAAAATTATGAAGAATTAAAAAAATATTTACCAGAAGATAAAAATGGTAAAATACCTTTTGATGTTTTAAACCCAAGGTTTTTAGATGTTTATTTGAAATTAATAATTCATAAATTAGATAGTTATGGTGTAGATTTTTATTGGCTAGATTATTTTGACAAGAAAAATTTAAAAGTTTTAAATACATTAAAACATTACCAATTTTATGATATGATGCGAGATTATAGAAGAAGACCACTTTTACTTGCTCCAAACACTTTAGTTGCATCACATAGATATCCTGTTTTATATTCAGGAAAAACAAAAGTTAGTTGGAATACATTAAAAGCTATCGCTTTTCATAATATAAATTCTACAAATGTTGGTATTTCTTGGTGGAGTCATGACATAGGTGGGTATTATGAAGGAATAGAAGATAATGAACTTTACATTAGATATGTTCAGTTAGGTACTTTTAGCCCAATATTAAAATTTGGGGCCGATTCAAGTAAATATTATAAAAGAGAGCCTTGGCGTTGGGGGATAAAAGCTTATCAAATCACTAAAGATTATTTACAACTTCGTCATAAATTAATCCCATATTTATATAGTGAGGCTTATTCAAATTCGAAATTTGGAATTCCTTTAATAACTCCTTTATACTATAGTACTCCAAATATGTATGATGATCCGTTATATAAAACAGAGTATTATTTTGGTAGTCAATTATTTATATCACCAATTACAACATCAAAAGATTATATAATGAATAGAGTTATTCATAAGTTCTTTATTCCATATGGAATTTGGTATGATTTTGTAACTGGTAAAAAATTTGTTGGAAATAAAAAATATGTTTCATTTTTTAAAGATAATGATTATCCTGTTTTCGCAAGACAGGGTGCAATTATTCCACTTGGAACTAACAAAAACATTAATGATACAAACCCACCAACAGATATGGAAATACATATATTCCCTGGAAAATCAAATACATATAAACTTTATGAAGATGATGGTGTAAGTAATTTATATAAAAAAGATTATTATTTAATGACTATGATTGATTATAATTATATGCCAAACAACTATACACTTATTATTCGTGCTTTAGAAGGAAAAAGTGGAATAATTCCTGAATTTAGAAATTATAAAATTAGATTTAGAAATACTAAAAAAGCAGATGATGTTATAGTATATTTAGATAAAGATAAAATTAATTATAATTCATATACTGAAAATGATGATTTTATAGTTGAAATAAAAAATGTTGTAACAATTGGTAAACAATTAACTATTAATTGTAAAGGAAAAGATATAGAGGCAGATCCTATAAGAATAATGAACGACGATATTGAGGATATTGTTTCAGATTTACCAATAGAAACAATAAAAAAGGATAAAATAGATGAAATTTTATTTGGAAATTTAACGATAAAGAAAAAAAGAATTGCTATTAGAAAACTATCACATATTGGAATAGATAGAAAATTTATACAATTATTCTTGAAATTGCTTGAATATGTTGAACAAATATAATATAATGTATTTAGTTTTCAAAAATGTTGATAAAAGAGTAGTAGTATAATTTCTTTTCATAGAGAAAAAGTGGCTGGTGAAAACTTTAAAAGAAATTATGTGAACTTACTTTTGGAGTTGCTTAAATAGCCGCATATTTGCGTTAAAAAATAAAGAGCATAAAATATTATGAATTAAGGTGGTACCGCGCTATAAGCGTCCTTAAATTTATAATATTTTTTTTGGAGGTGTTTTATGAAATCTTTATATTTAGGGTTGAGTTGTTTCTTATTTATATATGTTTTATATTTAATAATGGTTATATTTAATAAGAAAAAAATGAAAAATTTTTTTGAAACTAATCAAGCTAAGTATTTCATTAGCAAGTATAAATTAAATACAAAAAAAATTAATCCTAAGCCATTTGCAAATGCAATAGCCTTAGCTAATTCAGGAGTTATAGCGTTAACTTTAGTTATAACTGAAATAACTACAAATTATTATTTAAAATTATTGATTTGTTTAATTGTTTTGTTACCACTAACGTTTATATCATATTCAATAATAGGTAATATTTATAAAAAGAAAGAAGGAAATAAAAATGTATGATTTTACACAAGTAGAAAAAAAGTGGCAAAAATATTGGAAAGAAAATAAAACTTTTAAAACGGATTGCTATGATTTTAGTAAACCTAAATATTATGCACTTGATATGTTTCCATATCCATCAGGAGTAGGTTTGCATGCAGGACATCCAGAAGGTTATACTGCAACAGATATAATTGCAAGAATGAAAAGAATGCAAGGATATAACGTACTTCATCCTATGGGATTTGATTCATTTGGATTACCAGCTGAACAATATGCAATAAAAACAGGAAATCATCCAGATGGGTTTACAAATAAAAACATAGCTACATTTAAAAAACAATTAGAAATACTTGGTTTTTCTTACGATTGGGATAGAGAAATATCTACTTGTGAACCATCTTTTTATAAGTGGACACAATGGATTTTTAAACAATTATATGAAGATGGATTGGCTAAAAAAATCAATATGCCTGTTAACTGGTGTGAAGGTCTTGGAACAGTTTTAGCTAATGATGAAGTTATTAATGGAAAAAGTGAAAGAGGAGGTTATCCAGTTGTTAGAAAAAATATGAAACAATGGGTAATTGATATTCCAGCATATGCAGAAAGACTTTTAGAAAATTTAGATGAATTAGATTGGCCTGAATCAACAAAAGAGATTCAAAGAAATTGGATTGGTAAATCAGTAGGAGCACAAGTAGAATTTAAAGTAAAAGATAGTAATGAAAAATTCGTTGTATTTACTACTAGGCCAGATACATTATTTGGAGCTACGTATTGTGTTTTAGCGCCTGAACATAAAATTGTAGATTTAATAACAACAAAAGAGCAAAAAGAAAAAGTTGATGATTATAAAAAAGAATGTATGACTAAGTCAGAAATGGAAAGAACTGAGTTAAATAAAAATAAAACAGGTGTATTTACAGGTGCATTTGCTATTAACCCTGCAAATAATAAAGAAATACCAATATGGATTTCGGATTATGTTTTATCTACATATGGAACAGGTGCTATTATGGCAGTTCCTGCTCATGATGAAAGAGATTTTGAATTTGCTAAAAAATTTGGAATTGAGATAATTTCAGTTATTGAAGGTGGTTCTTCTTGTGAAAGTGCATACACTGGTGATGGAGTACATATTAATTCAGAATTTTTAAATGGACTTAACAAAGAAAATGCAATAAATAAAATGATAAGTTGGTTGGAAGAAAATAAGTTAGGTTCTAAAAAAATCAATTATAAATTAAGAGATTGGATTTTTGCTCGTCAAAGATATTGGGGAGAACCAATTCCTATTATTAATTTTGAAGATGGTAGTATAGTTGCTTTATCTGATGATGAGTTACCACTTATATTACCAGAATTAGAAGATTATAAAGGAAAAAATGGTAAAGCTCCACTTGAAAATAAACCAGAATGGGTTAATGTTGAAGTAAATGGAAAAAAAGGGAAAAGAGAAACTTCAACAATGCCGGGTTCAGCAGGATCTAGTTGGTATTTTTTAAGATATATTGATCCTAAAAACGATAAACAATTAGCTGACCCAAAATTAATTGAACATTGGATGCCAGTTGATTTATATGTTGGTGGACCAGAACATGCAGTTGGACATTTATTGTATTCTAGAATGTGGAATAATTATTTATATGATAAAGGTATTGTCAGTGTTAAAGAACCCTTTAAAAAACTTGTTCATCAAGGAATGATTTTAGGTTCTAATGGTATTAAAATGGGTAAAAGATTTCCAGAATATGTAGTTGATCCAAATGATATAGCACGTGATTATGGTGCGGATTCATTAAGATTATATGAAATGTTTATGGGACCATTACAAGCTGATAAACCTTGGGATAATAATGGAATAGAAGGCTCTAGAAAATTTATTGATAGAGTGTATAGAATTATTGTTGAAGAAAACAAAGTAAAAGATGTTGAAAATAACAATTTAGAAAAAATATATAATCAAACTGTAAAAAAAGTAACTGAAGATTATGAATCATTAAATTTTAATACTGCAATAAGCGCTATGATGATTTTTGTAAATGCAGTTTATAAAGAAGATATTTTACCAAAATATATGGCAGAAGGATTTGTAAAACTTTTAAATCCTATATGTCCACATGTTACTGAAGAAATGTGGCAATATTTAGGACATAATAATACAATTACATATGAATCATGGCCTACTTATGATATAGATAAAACAAAAGAAGAAGAATATGAATTAGTAGTTCAAGTTAATGGAAAACTAAGAGGGAAATTTGTTACTGATATAAATACTTCTGAAGAGGATATGAAATCTTTAGCTCTTGATCTTGAAAATGTTAAAAAATATATTTGTGGTAAAGAGATAGTAAAAGTAATAGTAATTCCTAAAAAACTTGTAAATATAGTTGTAAAAATGTAGATAATGTTTCTTTTCTACATTTTTTTGTTGTATAATTAAATTATGGAAAATATAGATAATTATGAATATGAAAAAAAATATTGGAATATGGGATTTAATAATATAGCTGGTGTAGATGAAGTAGGGAGGGGACCACTTATTGGACCTGTTGTTACAGCATGTGTAGTGTTGCCTCACAATTTTAAGTTAGAAGGTCTTACAGATTCTAAAAAGTTGTCTGAGAAAAAAAGAAATGAATTTTGTGAGTATATAAAACAAAATGCACTTGCTTATTCGATTGGTGTAGTAGGTCCAGAAGAAATAGATGAAATTAATATATATCAAGCTAGTAAAAAAGCAATGTTACTTGCAATCGAGGATATAAGGAAAAAAATAAATGTTGATTATATACTTACAGATGCAATGCCTTTAGAACTTGATATTCCAAGTCTTTCAATAGTTAAAGGTGATTTAAAGAGTATAACAATATCTGCTGCAAGTGTAATTGCTAAAGTAACAAGAGATAATATGATGTATGAACTTGATAAAAAATATCCACAGTATAAGTTTGGCTCTCATAAAGGATATCCAACTAAAAAACATATTGAAGCAATTAATAAATATGGTTTGATTGAAGGGTATAGAAAAACTTATGGACCAGTAAAAGAATTAATAGAAAGGAATAAATAATATGGATTTTTTTAGAAAAAATACTACTCCAAAAATTGTTGAAAAGCATACAACTTTTAATTACTCTAGAAAAACACCAAAACAAATAATAGAAGAAAGAGAAAATAAAAAATTAAATGTGTTATTTAATAAAATTAATGAAAATAGAACTCATATAAATAATAATTGCAAATTAAATAATAAATCATTTAATAGTAGTAATTTTAATAATAAAAATTTTTTTAATAAATAATTAATTTTATAATAAGATTTTAATATCTTATTTTTTTTACAATTTTAATAAATTAAATGAACAGAAAATTAATAATTTAATGTATTTAAAAAATATATATTAAATTATAAAAAAAATGCAAGCTTTTATTTACGAAAAGTATAAAATGTGGTATTATTAATGTAAATACAGTGTAAAAAATATTGCTATATAGTAGGAGGATTTATATGAATTCAAAAAAGGGATTTACGTTAGTAGAATTATTAGGAGTTTTAGTCGTTTTAGGATTGATATCTGTTATAATTGTACCAAAAGTTATTGATTCAATTACAACTTCTAAAGAAGCTGCTTACCAAACACAAGTAGAAACAATAGAAAATGCTGCAAAAAAATATGGTATTTCAAATGATTTACTTTATCCAAAAGAAGGAGAAAAGAAATATATTGCAGTAAAAGATTTGATTGCTGTTGGTGAATTAAGTGATAAAGAAATTATTAATCCAAAAACAGGCAATAAAATGAATGGATATGTACTTGTTGAATATAATAGTGGTTATCAACAATATGAATATACATATGTTGAAGAAATAGATGAAAATGCGTTAGGAGCTATGGGACCAATATATGAAGTAAAGGATCCTGATAAATGGACAACAAGTAAGAACGTGACTATCATTTATCCAAAAGGAAATGGTAAATATGATTATGATTATAAAATTTTGGCTGGTACAGTAGATATTAATGGTCAAGAATATAAAGGTGAAACCGGTTGGATTGCTGCAACTGAACTTAGAAAAAATATTACTTTTAAAACTAATGGTAGTTTAATAGCTCGCGTTAAAAATAAGGATGAATATATAAACGGTTCAATTTTAGAGATAGAAAAAATTGATAATACAGCTCCAAGTGTAGCACTTGGATATGATAAAAATACATTAACTACAAATAAGATAGATCTTGTAGCTACTTGTACTGATGATGAATCGGGTATTTCAAAGTATTTATTTAAATTAGGCAATGGTAATTGGATAGATAATGGAACTAGTAATAAATATACATTTTCAAATTTAAATAATACTACTTCATATAACTTTTCAGTAGAATGTATTAATGGAGTAGGAATGACTAATCAATCAACACTTCCTATAAAACTTAATGATATAGATAAAGATAAAGATAATATATGGTTTGAAGTAAGTGATCCTAGTATATGGAAAACTAATAAAAATGTAAAAATTTTTTATCCTGCAAATTATACAAGATATGAATTTAGTATAATTGATGGAACTGCAACTAGAAATGGTCAAGAATTAACACCTGGTACCTGGTATATAGCATCATCATTACAAGAAACTGTTAATTTTACAACTGAAGGTACAATAGCGGCTAGAATTTATGATGGAACAAATTTAAGTTCTATCGCAAATCAAGCAATTACGTATGTTGATCCTACTAAACCAACATGTGAAATACTATTAACTGGTGGTACATTAGGTACAAATGGATATTATACTGTTGCACCAAAAGTTCAATTTAAAACATCTATTGCAGGTGGAAGTGGAATTTATTTTGGACAATCTAAAACTAATAGTCCTGTATATGATAATAGTGTAACAAAAAATAATTCAGGGTTAATTAATATAACTAGTTTTTCAGAAGGAAATAATGCATATTATGGATTTGTTAAAACTGGTGCAGGTAATACTTCAACATGTACTGCTTCGTTTAAAGCTGATACATTTAAACCTGTTGTTGCTATTAATGGAAATGCATCAGTTAGTTATGCAAATTCATCTGCAACAATAACAGTTCCATTAAAAATTACAGATCTTACAAGTGGAATAGATACAAATACATTCACTGATTCTGATATAACAGTAAAAGTAGGAACTACAACAGTAACACCTACAAAATCATTAAAATATAATTCTGTATCAAATGGTGTATATAGTTATACATTAACATTGTCTGGTGTAACAGGTAATGGTGCTCTTAATCTTTCAGTGGGTGCTGGTATGGTTGTTGATAAAGCTGGAAATAAAAATAATACAGCTTCAATATCTACAAATGTAATTATTGATAATACAGCCCCTACTTTAGAAATAACAGGAACTAATGGTACAACTTATAAAAAAGAATCAGATGCTACTATAACACTTAAAGATACAGGTGGAAGTGGTTTAACTGCTGGTAGCTATACTATTAAATATGGTTGGGCTACTAGTAGTCAAACTTGTAGTAATCTTACATCTTCAACAACTATAACTGTTGCTGCAGGAGCAACATCAGGTTCTGTTAAAGTAAATGTTAAAGGAAAAACAGGAGCAGGAAAACTATATGTATGTAATAGCACTTCAATAACTGATAGAGCTAAAAACACATTAAGTGCTAATAGTATTGTGTCTTCAAATATGTATTTAGATAATGAAGGACCAATTCTTTCCGATATTACTAAATCTATCAAACAATTAGATTCATCTGAATATAAATCAGCAGGATTAGATGATTGGACAAATGGTTATACAAAATTAGAATGGAATGTAACAGAAGGTAATTCTGGAATAAATAGAATTGAATATAGATTAAATAATCAAACTACTTGGAGTACAGGTGGTGGATTTACAATAACAAAAAATGGTAGTACAACTAAATATGTAATGGAAAGAAATGCACAAAGAAATGATGTAATATATATTCGTGTTGTAGATAACATGGGAAATGTTTCAGAAGTTAAATCATCCACTTTAAAAATAGATACAAAAAAACCAACTTGGAATTCAGGAATAACTAAATATAATAAAAATACTAGTAGTGCGGCTTATACATTAGCAGGAAGTGATGATTGGTCATTATATGCAACAAAATTAGAGTGGTCTTTTAATGAAAGTATTTCTGGAATAAATAGAATTGAATATAGAATAAATGATGCTACGACATGGATGCCCGGTGGTGGATTTACAACATCACAAGATGGAAATATATATAAATATGTAATGGAAAGAACCGATAAACGAGATAATTTATTACATTTGCGCGCAGTAGATAATGCAGGGAATGTATCAGAAGAAAAATCAATTAGATTAAGAATTGCATCTAGTGCAACTATACCAACAGATAGTTTGTGTGTGCCAAGAACGTATAATGGAAGCAATCAACAAATAACAAGTGTAACTAGTGGAACAGGGTATACATTAAAGGGATATGATCAAACAGACGCAGGAACACATACAATAACAGCTACATTAGCAAGTGGATATAGATGGAGTGATAATACAACAGGAACAAAAACATTTAAGTGTTCAATAAGTAAAGCAACACCAACAATAACATTAAGTGCGCCAAATGGAAGTGTAGTAAAGGGAAAAACACTGACATTTACCGAAAAAGCAAATGTAGCAGGAAAATTTACTAATGCAAGTGGAACAACAAGTGTAGCAACAGTATCGCCTGAAAGTATAGCGAATGTATCAGCAAATACAGCTAAAACAGTAACAGTAACAGGAGTTACAAATGGAAGTAGTACAATTACAGTAAACTTTGTACCAACGGATACAAAAAATTACAATAATGCAGTTGCAAAGACTTATACAGCAACAATATTAAATTCTGCAACTATACCAACAGATAGCTTATGTGTGTCAAGAACATATAATGGAAACAAGCAAAATATAACAAGTGTAACTAGTGGAACAGGGTATACATTAAAGGGATATGATCAAACAGACGCAGGAACACATACAATAACAGCTACATTAGCAAGTGGATATAGATGGAGTGATAATACAACAGGAACAAAAACATTTAAGTGTTCAATAAACAAAGCAACCCCAACGATAAAATTTGCTACTACTTCTGGTAGCGTAACATATCATACTGGTAATGGATTTGGTGGGAATTGGATATATTCTCCAGTAAAAGTTTCTGGTACTGTAACTTTAACTAGTTCAAATACAAATTATGTTTCTATACAAGAGAATTATGTAAGCACTAAAGTAGATTCTTCTACATCTCAACCTGCACCTAATTTTACAATAGTAGTAAATGGTGTTAAAGCAACTTCAACCCCAATTCCAATAACTGTCAAATTTACGCCAGATAATGAAAATTTTGAAACTGTAACTGAAACGTATAATGTTACAGTAAACAAAGCAACTCCAACAATAACATTAAGTGAGGAAAGTGCTTGGTTAAGTGGTAGCAAAACTTTTACTGAAAAAGCAAATGTTGCAGGGAAATTTACTAATACAAGTGGAACAACAAGTGTAGCAACGGTATCACCTAAAAGTAATAGTACCGCCGTTGCAGCAAATACAGCTCAAACAGTAACAGTAACAGGAGTTAAAGATGGAAGTAGTACAATTACAGTAAACTTTGAACCAACAGATACAACAAATTATAGGACAGTATCAGCTAAATATACAGCAAAAGTGGATAAAACAAGACCTACAATAACAGCAAATGGCTATGCATATTCAAAAAAAACTACCGATAAAACATCAACAAAATATAATGATACCGGACCTATGATTAAAGGACATAGGTCTAATGATGCTACCTCAAGTGACACTTATGATTGGAATAACACAGGAATAAATTTTAGAATAAATTTTTCTGATTCTGGTTCGGGAATAGAAAGTGCAAAATGGTGTTGGAATGACGGTGGTGATTATACCACAAATACTGAAACGAAAAATTGTTCTACTAACGTAATAAATTATAAGCAAATTGAGTTGGTAGGTGCTGGATATAGGAAAGGAAGATTTACTGTAACAGATAAAGCGGGAAATACAACTGTTTATAATGTTATTGTAAAAATAGATAAAACAAGACCAACAATAACAGTAGATGGCTATAAATATTCAAATAAATCTGGAACTAGTACATCAACACCATATAATGAAACTGGATCCAAGATTATAGGACATAGTTCTAATGATGCTACCTCAAGTGATACTTATGATTGGAATAAACCAGGAATAAATTTTAGAATAAGTTTTTCTGACTCTAATGCAGGAATAAAAAGTGCAAAATGGTGTTGGGATACTAAGCATTCTACAACCGATCCTGGAACAACGGTTTTTAATAGTAAAAGTAACTCAAGTTGTAGCGATGATATAAGAGATTATAAACAAGTTAGTTTAACTGGCGAAGGTTATAGAAGAGGAAGATTTACTGTAGAAGATAATGCAGGAAACACAACGGTTTATGATGTTGTTGTAAAAATAGATAGAACTGGACCATCAATAAAAATAAATTTTGTCTCTGAAGGGGAAAATACGAATTGGAGTGCTAAAAGCCACTGGCTTTTTGGATGGGATCCGAGTGATTCAGGTTCCGGAGTTTCGTCAACTATTCCTGTAATGAGTGATCTAAATAAAATTAGTTTAAAAATTGGTGGTAAAAATTATAATACTTATAACAATACTTCTAGCGGTAATACTAATAGTGCAGCGATTTTTGGATATGATTGTCCAACTAATACTACTTGTAAAAATTTTTATAATGATAATTCCAATTGGTCGTTTAAACTAAATGAGCTTGGAAAAATGTACTTTTTGATGTATAGACCAAACAAAGCAAATCCACAGTACCCAACTGGAAAAATCAATGTAGTTATACCTGCTGGTTTATTTACTGACAAATTGGGAAATAAGAATGTGTTGTCGACTATAGTTGGTGCAACTTTGAAATAGTTAGAAAGGAAGTTTAAATGAAAAAGATTTTAATAATATCATTATTATTTACAAGTTTTTTGGTAACTAGTTGCGGTAAAAAAGTAGATAATACTGAAACACCAAATAATAGTGAAAATATAATTTCACAAAATACTAATCCAAATGTTGTAAAAAAACAGGAAATAGAAGGATTGCTATTTGATAATATAATTTTAAAAACAAATAATAATATGTCATATTTTACAGCAAATGTAACAAATACAACAGATGAGAAAATAAATGTAAAATATATAAAAATTACTGTTTATGATAATGAAAATAAAGAATTATTTAGTTTTAATAATTATATAGGTGATTATATAGAATCTAAATCAACATTAAAACTTTCTTCTAATATTGAAGGTGATTTAACAACAATTTATTCAGTAAAATATGAGGTTATAAAATAAAGTATTATGAAAAGAGGTATTATATGTATAAAAAAGTATTAGCTTTTACATTAATAACAGCAACACTTTTAACTGGGTGTAGTTGTTCAAAAAAAACAATAAATGAGGATGAAAAAACAGATATATATACTGTAAATGAAAGTGTTTTAGAAGAAAAAAAAGTAGGCAATTTAGAAATTTTTAATGTTGATATGGAATTACACGAAAATAACAGTATGTTTACTATTTATTTAAGAAACACCTCAGATGCTATAATGGATATAAAAAAAATAAACTTATATTTTAAAGATAAAAATGGTAAAACTTTAATAACAAAAAATATAGATTATTATACTTCTATAGAGGCTGACGAAGTTCAAAGTATAGTAGTTCTTATTGAGAAAAACTTATCTGACGTAGCAAGTGTTGATTATGAATTAACTGATTAATAATAAAGTTAGGAATTATTCCTAACTTTATTTTTTGAAATTGTCTATAGATAAAATTAAATTATCGATTTGTTTTGTACACATATATATATGAAATAAATTGTTATCACTTGAAATAGAAAAGAATGAAGCTATTAATAATATAGAAATATTTTATATGGATAAAATACAAGATGTGGATAAAATCAACTTCGAAAACATTAAAATGTAAAATTCTAGGTTATAAAGAAAGTAATATTAACAATCAAAATAACTATTAACTGCGTTTAAACAATATAGGATTGATTTTCTTAAATTTGAGAACAGTTTTGTAAAACAAAAAAATATAAAGAAAAAATATTTAGATATACAGAAATTTCTTACTATAAATTACCTAATCATAATAAAAAAAATACATGAGTCAATTGTTTTGAATTTTAAGCAGAATTTAAGCAAGATTTAAGTAAGATAATTAGGAAAAAATAGTTATCTTTTTTTAGTTAAAATGATAAACAATTATATAAAAATTTAATATTATATGATTGAAAAAAAGTTATAGAAACACAAAAAAATTATTTTTCATTTTTCTTGCTAAAAAAATGTATATAGAATATAATACTTAAGAGGTGTAAAAATGTATAAAACTATTGTTATTCCAAGTAATAAAGAAATAATTAATAATATATCTTCAGATGCAATATTATTGGGTATAAAAGACTTAAGTGTTAATATGCCATTTTATATTACTTTAAACGAATTAAAAAAAATAAAAACTAAAAAAGAAATATTTATATCTTTAAATAAAAACTTTAATAATGGTGAATTAGAAGTATTAAAAAAAACATTATTAGAACTTAATGATTTAGATATTAAAGGTGTATTTTTCTATGATATAAGTATAGTTAATTTAAAAGAAAAATTGAATTTAAAATATGATTTAGTATGGAATCAAGAACACATGACTACTAATTATTTAACTGTAAACTATTGGTTAAATAAAGGTGTAAATTACACTTGCTTGTCAAATGAAATAACAACAAGAGAAATAAAAGAAATTACTCAAAATACGAAATCAAAAATAATAATTCAAATGTTTGGATATGTTCCAATAATGAATTCAAAAAGACATTTAATAAATAATTACTTAAAAGAATTTAATTTAAAAAATAAATCAAAAATAAATTATATAGAAAAAGAAGAAAATAAATATCCAATAATAGATAGTGAAAATGGAACAGTAGTATATACAAGTAAAATACTTAATGGAATAAAAGATGCCATAGATACAGATTTAGAATATATACTTTTAAATAGTTTTATGATAGATGAATCAAAATTTAAGGAAGTGTTAGAAATGTTTAAGACAGTAAATAATGAAAATAAAAATGAATATTATGAAAAAATAAATAATATGTTTAATGCAGATACACTATTTCTTCATAAAGAAACAATATATAAGGTGAAATAATGAAACCAGAGTTACTTGCTCCAGCAGGAGATTTACAAAGACTTAAAATAGCCTTATTATATGGTGCGGATGCTGTATATATAGGTGGTAGTTTATTTGGTCTTAGAGCTAATGCTACAAATTTTACAATAGAAGAAATAAAAGAAGGTGTATCTTATGCACATTCATTAAATAAAAAAGTTTACGTAACAGTAAATATAGTACTTCATAATAAAGAAATTAAACACTTATTAAACTATTTAAAACAATTAGAAGAAGTTAAAGTAGATGCCATTATAGTAAGTGATCCTGCAATAATGGATATGGCTTTAAAAAACACTAACTTAGAAGTACATCTGTCAACGCAACAATCAACGCTAAACTATGAAGCAGTAGATTTCTTTAAAAAACAAGGGGTTTCTAGAGTGGTTTTAGCTAGAGAATCTAGTAAAGAAGATATAAAAAAAATAAAAGAAAATGTAAATATAGAATTAGAAGTATTTATACATGGTGCAATGTGTACTTCATATAGTGGCAGATGTGTACTTTCTAATTATTTTACAAACAGAGATTCAAATAGAGGTGGATGTAGTCAAGTATGTAGATGGGATTTTGAGTTATTAGATGATTCTAATAATAAAATAGAGGGTAATAAACCATTTACATTTTGTACTAAAGATTTATCTATGCTTTCATATATACCAGAATTAATAGATTTGAAAGTTAACTCATTTAAAATAGAAGGAAGAATGCGTTCCTTATATTATATAGCTACTGTAGTAAGTATATATAGAAAAGTAATAGACGAATATTGTAACGATAAAAAGAATTATAAATATAATATAGAATATGAGAAGATATTAAGAGAATGTGCGAATAGAGATTCAGTACCACAATTTTATAATAATATATATGACAATACTTGTAGTTATTATAATGGTAGACAAGAAGTTTCAAATCAAGACTTTTTAGGCGTTGTAGTAGATTATGATGCTATAAATCATTTAGCAATCATAGAACAAAGAAACTACTTTAAAAAAGGTGATATAGTAGAAACTTTTGGGCCAAACACAGAACTTACAACATTTACAATTGATGAAATATACGATGAAGAAAATAATTTAATAGAAATTGTAAATCATCCAAAACAAATAGTAAAAATTAGAATAAATAAAAAATTAGAAAAAAATGATATTATTAAAGTTAAACATTAGGGTTGACAAAAATATTAAATTGTAGTATTATTTTGTGGACTTACAAGAAGAGGTGAAATGCATGGATAAGAAAGAAATTTATCTAACTGAAAAAGGATTAGATGAAATAAAAAAAGAATTAGATTTCTTAAAATTAGAAAAAAGACCAGAAGTCATTTTAGCACTTAAAGAAGCTAGAGCACAAGGAGATTTGAGTGAAAATTCAGAATATGATGCAGCAAGAAATGAACAAGCTTTAGTTGAATCAAAGATAGCTGAACTTGAAAAAATGGTTGAGAATGCAGTAGTAATTAAAGAAGTAGACACAGATAAAGTATCAATTGGTACAAGTGTTAAAATAGAATATGTTGATGATGGAGAAACAGAAAGCTACATGGTTGTAGGAAGCAAAGAAGCAGATCCATTTGAAAACAAGATATCTAATGAATCTCCTATTGCTCAAGCAATAATGGGTAAAAAAATTGGAGATGTAGTTAGTGTAGCAAGTCCTAATGGACAATATAGTGTAAAAATACTTGAAATAGCATAATTTATTATGCTTTTTTTATTATCTATGGTAAAATCATATTAGGAGGATGATTTATGCCAGAAAAGTATGATATAAGTGGTGAAATAGATATGATAGTAAAAAACGTTCCTTACAATTTAGAACCTATTGAAATTGTGAGATGGATATATTTAAAATTAGGATCAATTTTTTCATATAATTTAAAAATATTAACAGAATATGAAAAAAGTATTGAACCATTAAATTATAAACAAAACCCAAATATACCTATAAGTAGATATCAAACATGTATACAAATATCAGAAATATTTTCAACAATTATAAATAATTTAAATATACCAAATTTGAGCGCTAAAATAATACCTCTTAAATTAGAAAATAAAGCATATGCTCAAGATCATAAAGCTGTAGAACTTGTGTATGGTGAAGAAAAATACTTAATGGATTTAACACTTGACTTATATTTAATTCAAAATGAATTTCAAACAAAACATTTTGGATTTACAACAGATATGGAAAATACTTATGATATTATTCCAATTAGTCTTGTAAAAAAGATGGATAAAAATATTGGAATAGAAAAAGAAAAAGAATTTTTTGAAAAAAAGTTAGAAAAATTCAAATTAGAAAGAGAATTAAAAAGAGATTATAATTCATACAGTTTTGAAGAAAACATTAAACAATTATTAACTTAGATGAATAATTCTCTTATGGTAAAACTTAATGGACAACATGAAGCCATAAGATTTTTTTCAGAGGCTTTAAATGAATTACTATATGAAAATGTTGAATTTAGAATATTTAATTTATATTATAATGAAGAAACCTTTGATTTTTCTATTTGTTTTTGCTTTACATGTGATGGTGAAGAACCAGTCATGTATTTGTATGATACGAAAACAGGATTAATCAAAACTGACAAAGAAAAACTTATATCAATGCTTAATTCAAACTGGAAAACAAATAGTAAGACTTTAGTAAAACAATTAAATAATAATGGAAAAACTTTGTAAATAAGTAGTAGGGGAATTTAGGTATGGTAAGAAATCAGCACGGTTTTATAATATTAGATGAAGCAATAGAAATAGAAAATAATTTAGTAAACAAAGGAAGAAAACCTAAAACATGGCTTTTATTTGAAAATGAAGAATATCTTTTTAAAACAAACTCTTCGAATTATGAAATATGGTCAGAGCTTTTAGCTTCTGAATTAGGAAAACAATGTAAAATTGAAATGGCAGAATATGATATTGGAATATATAAAGGAAAATATGGTGTAATATCAAAAAGCTTTTTAGATAAAAATACTGAAACAATTTTATCAGGAGAAAATATTGTGGAATTTATTCAAAGCATTTTATATGACAACAACAGACGTAAAATGAATAATTCAATTAAAGATATTTTTGAAGTATTAGATGTACTTGATAGAGTAATTAGACAAAAATATGTAAGGAAAAATATCAAAGAATCATTTATTAAAATGTGGGCATTTGATGGATTAATAATGGAAAGTGATAGAAATCCTTCTAATTGGTCAATAATAGAAAAAAATAATGAATTTTATCTTTCACCTATATATGATTGTTCAACAATGGCTAGAATGAATAATGATATAAATGATTTTATTTTAAAACTTAAATGTGGATATGATATAGAATCATTAACAAATAACATTAAATATCAACTTTTATATGATAATTCTTTGAGTGCAGATGATTTTTTAGATAGCTTTTCTTTATTTTGTGAAGAAAATCAAGATTTATCTAGTAAAATAATTAAAGATTTTAATAATATTAATGTTGACCTAGCTATAGAAAATGTAGAAAAGAAAATAAACAGAAACAAACCAGGTGAGAATATATATATACCTTGGGAAGTTAAATTTTGGCTTAATAAAGCTATAAATACTAGACTAAATAATATGAATAAAGTTTTTGTAGACACAAAAGCAAAACAAAAATTATTAAAATTATTTCCATAAATTTATATCTTTTAGCAGGATAAACACATAAATTTTTAAAATCCATGCGTTTATTCTATAATTTTTAGCACTCTATATTGACGAGTGCTATTTTTTGTGCTATAATTATTACGTTGTATGAAAAAAAATATATAACATACAATATATATAGTAAAAAGGAGGTATGTATATGAATCAAAATCCTTATCAAGAAAACTTAGAAAACGTACTTGAAAAGTATGGTAGAGATATAGTAAAACTTGTTACTGATGGAAAAGTAGATCCTGTAATAGGTCGAGATGAAGAAGTAAGAAGTATTACAAGAATTTTATCAAGAAAAACAAAAAATAACCCAGTTTTAATTGGTGAACCAGGTGTTGGTAAAACGGCCATTGTAGAAGGACTTGCTCAAAGAATAGTAAGAGGAGATGTTCCTAATAGTTTAAAAAATAAACATATTTGGGAACTTGACTTAGGAGCATTAATAGCAGGGGCTAAATATAGAGGTGAATTTGAGGAAAGACTTAAAGCAGTATTAAATGAAATTAAAAAATCAGAAGGAGAAATAATTTTATTTATAGACGAAATTCATATGATTGTTGGTGCCGGTGCGCTTGAAGGTGCTATGGATGCTGGAAATATGCTAAAACCTCTTTTAGCGCGTGGAGAAATACATTTAATTGGTGCTACAACATTAAACGAATATAGAAAATATATTGAAAAAGATGGTGCGCTTGAAAGAAGATTTCAAAAAGTTATAGTAAGCGAACCCACAGTAGAAGATACAATCACTATACTTCGTGGTTTAAAAAAGAGATTTGAGGTTTATCACGGTGTAAATATTAAAGATAGTGCACTTGTTGCAGCAGCTAATTTATCTAATAGATATATAACTGATAGATTTTTACCAGACAAGGCAATAGATTTAGTAGATGAAGCTTGTGCTACTATAAAAGTACAAATGGATTCAGTTCCTGTTGAACTAGATACATTAACACGAAAAATAATGAGACTAGAAATAGAAAAACAGGCTATAAAAAAAGATACTGATGAAATAAGTAAAAAACGTTTACTAGAAATAAAAGATAAAATTTCAGTTCTAAAAAAAGATGAAGAAGAACTAAGAAAAAAATGGGAAGAAGAAAAAGCTATTAATGATAAAGTTGCAAAGAAAAAAGAAGAAATAGAACAAGCAAAATTTAAACTTGAACAAGCTGAAAATAATTATGATTTAGAAAATGCAGCTAAATTAAGACATGGAATTATTCCTAAACTTGAAACAGAACTTGCAGAACTTAAAAGTAAAGATGAATCACAGATTCTTAGTGATACAGTTGAAGAAGATGATATCGCTGGAATTATTTCCAAATGGACTAAAATACCTATAAAAAAATTAGTAAGTGGTGAAAAAGAAAAACTTTTGTTACTAGAAGAAAATATGAAAAAAAGAGTAAAGGGTCAAGATGAAGCAATTAAATTAGTAAGCGATGCTATTTTAAGAAGTAGAGCAGGAATTAATGATCCAAATAGACCAATTGGTTCATTTATATTCTTAGGTCCAACGGGTGTTGGTAAAACAGAAGTAGCAAAAACATTAGCTTATGAACTTTTTGATGATGAACGTCATATGGTAAGAATTGATATGAGTGAATATATGGAAAGTCATTCAGTTTCTAGATTAGTTGGTGCTCCTCCAGGATATGTAGGATACGATGAAGGTGGTCAATTAACAGAGGCAGTAAGACGTAATCCATACTCTATAGTATTATTTGATGAAATAGAAAAAGCACATAAAGATGTATTTAATATATTACTTCAGATACTTGATGATGGTAGAATTACTGATTCACAAGGTAGAACAGTAGATTTTAAAAATACAATAATAATAATGACATCTAATTTAGGTAGTGAATACATACTTGAAGGTAAAGAAAATGCAAATGAACTTGTAATGGAAGAATTAAGACATACATTTAAACCTGAATTTATAAATAGGATAGATGAAATTGTAATATTTAATTCATTAAATGAAAACACTGTTTATGATATATTAGATAAACTTATAAATGATTTACAAAACAGATTGTCTAATATTAATATAAAACTTAATTTTTCAGATAAAGTTAAAAAATTTATAATTGATTCTTCTTATGATGTAAGATTTGGTGCAAGACCTCTTAAAAGATTTTTAAGCAAAAATGTTGAAACATTAATTGCTACTGCTATTATACAAAATAAAATAAAACCAAACGTGGAAGTTAATTTTGATGTTGAAAATGATAAAATAATTATTAAATAAGAGATTTTTGTCTCTTATTTTTGTTAGAAACTATAAATTTATTAAAGATATATTATTGCATATAAAAGTTAAAAATGATATTATAAAAATATAGGAGACGGTTATATGAAGGGATTTACTTTAATAGAATTAATGGGAGTTATAACAATACTTGCGATTCTTTCAGTAATCACAGTTGTTGGAGTAGATAAATTATTATTAAATGGAAAAGAAGATTTATACAAAAATCAAATAGATATAATTGAATTAAGCACTAAAAACTATTTAACTGATTATCCAGAACTAAAACCTAATGATAATGAATCAATTGTTATCACATTACAAGAATTGGTAGATAAAGGATATATAGATTCTAATATAAATAATCCCAAAACCAACGAACCATTTGATTTAACTACACAAATAAAAATAACAAAAAATTCTAATAATTTTGAATATAAAGTTATGGACTAAACACCAATATATATAGTCATTCATACTATATATCAGAGGTGTTTTTTTATGAATATAAAAGTTGATTCAAGAAAGGTAAAAGAAGGAGATACTTTTGTAGCTTTAAAATATGAACATGATGGTCATGATTATATAGAAGATGCTATTAAAAATGGTGCAAAAAAAATAGTATGTGAAAGAGGATTATATAGTGTTGATACACTAATTGTTAAAGATACTCATGAATATTTAATTAACTATTTAAAAGAAAATTATTATGATGAAATAAAGGATTTAAAATTGATAGCTATTACAGGTACTAATGGTAAAACTACTAGTTGTTATCTTATATCACAAATGTTAAATAACTTAGGTATAAAATGTGGTTATATAGGAACAATAGGATTTTATATAAATGAAAAAATAAAAGATTTGAATAATACAACACCAGACATTTTAGATATATACGAAATGTTATTAGAGTGTAAAAAAAATGGGTGTGAATATGTAGCCTTAGAAGCCAGTAGTCATGCATTATCTAAAGATAGATTAAAAGGATTACTATTTGATTATGCAGTATTTACAAACTTAACAGAGGAACATTTAGATTATCATAAAACAATGGAAAATTATGCTTTATCTAAACAAAAATTATTTAGTATGCTAAAAAGTTATGGAAAAGCAATAGTTAATATAGATAGTGAATATAAGGATTATTTTATTGTAAAAGATAAAACTATTACATATGGATTTAATGAATGTGATTATAAAATATCAGATATTGTTATAAATAAAGATCATACAGTATTTTGTGTAAATAAAGAAAATTATGAAACTAAATTACTTGGAAAATATAATATATATAATATTACAATATGTGTAATATTAATGAAATTGCTTTCTTTAAAAAATATAATTTCAACGTTAGAAGCACCAAAGGGAAGAATGCAAAAAATAAAATACAATGATAATATGATTGTAATAGATTATGCTCATACACCTGATGCTTTGGAAAATGTTTTAGAAACAGTAAAACAACTTAAATATGACAACATATATACAGTGATTGGTTGTGGTGGAGATAGAGATAAATTTAAAAGAAAAATAATGGGTGAAATATCTACTAATTTATCAGATTATGTTATATTTACAAGTGATAACCCTAGAAGTGAAAAAATAATAGATATAATAAATGACATGATAGAAGGAATACAAAAAAATAATTATGAAATAATAGAAAATAGAGAAAGTGCTATAATAAGGGGTATACAACTTATGGGAAAAAGTGATATACTGTTAATACTGGGAAAAGGACATGAAGAGTATCAAATTATAGGAAATAAAAAATATGACTTTTCAGATCAAGAAATAGTACAAAAAAATATATAGGAGGCAATATGTTAATTTTAGCAAAATCCGCACTAGCGCTTATGGTATCATTTTTAATAACAGCTATATTTGGAGCTATATTATTACCGTTTTTAAAAAAAATAAAAGCAAAACAAACAATAAGTATTTTTTTATCAAATATACATAAAAAGAAACAAGGAATTCCAACTATGGGTGGATTAATATTTATAATTCCAACAATTGTTTCTACAGTTATTTTACTATTATTAAACAAAATACAGTTTTCAAGTAATTTATTTTTGATAATGTTTATATTTTTATCTTATGGATTATTAGGTTTTTTAGATGATTTCTTAAAAATTAAAAGAAAAAATAATATAGGTCTTACAGAAATACAAAAATTAATTGGCCAAATAATAATAGCTATAGTCTTTTTTATAATCTTTATTAAAACAGGACATAATACTGTTTTAGAGGTTCATTCATTAGGATTTAAAATAGATATGGGAATATTTTATGGATTATTTATATTATTCATTTTAGTGGCAAGTAGTAATGCTGTAAATATAACAGATGGCCTAGACGGGTTAGCAGGAAGTTTATCAGCAGTTGCATTTCTAGCTTTTGGAATAATTAGTTTTGGAACAACTTGGGTAGCCGGTAGTTCTGATATTGGAATATTTTGCTTTATTCTAGTTGGTTCTTTGTTAGGCTTTTTAATTTATAATACATATCCAGCAAAAGTAATAATGGGAGACACCGGTTCTCTTTCATTAGGTGCTACATTGGCAGTTATTTCAATTTTAACTAAACATGAAATATCACTAATAGTTGTTGCAGGTGTATTTGTTATTGAAACCATTTCTTGTATAATTCAAATGATTGCAGGAAGATATTTTGGTAAAAAAGTATTTTTAATGGCTCCACTTCATCACCATTTCGAAAAGCTAGGATGGCATGAAGTTAACATTGTAAAATTATTTTTATTCTTTGAAATACTTTTCTGTTTTGCTGCGGTTATTTATGGAGTATGGTTATAATTTAGACAATCTTATTAGATTGTTTTTTTGTATTTTCATTTATTGACGTGTTATAAGTTAGTGTGTTAAAATATCTTAAGAATAGGTGGCGTTTTTATGGATAAAAAAGCTTTTACACTAATTGAGTTACTTGCTGTAATAGTGATTTTGGGAATACTTGCTTTAATAGTAACTCCAATTTTAATAAATGTAGTTAAAGATTCTAATGAAAAATCATATAAATTAAGTGCTGATGGATATATAAGTGCAGTTAATGATTATATTTTATCAAATCAATTAGATGGTAAAAAAGTAGAGAATGGTAAATATAACATAAAAAATCTTGATGTTAAGATATCAGGAAAAGCACCAAGTAAAGGTAGTGTAGAAATATATGACGAAAAAGTAAGTAGCGCACAATTACTTTTTGATACATACTTGGTAAAATATGATGGTAAAAAAGTAACATTAACTGAAAAAGGGTGTGAAAAAGAAGCTACTGTTAATCTAGTTATTGGAGAAAAAGAATATGATAATGTAGCAAAGGTAGCAAAGGATGACATAGAAACAGAATTTAATATATCTGATGACATAAGTGATATGACAAATATAGTTTGTAATAACGGTGTAACTATATCTATGAATGATAATACATTAAAATTAAGTGATGTTTATAAAGATACAAATTGTACTATGAGTAGATCCATAAATGATACATTTAATAATTTAGATGATACAAAAAATTATATATTGATGTTAAAAGATGAAAAAATATTAAAAACTTTAGAAAATAAAGAAACCAAAAATGTTACAATTGAATTAAATGGGAAAAGTATTACAGCTTCAAACGTTTCTGTTATTCACAACTTAGGAACTTTATCTATATTAAATAACAGTCTAAATGTTTCATCATTAAACAGTAATGTTGCCACTATTGGAGCAGAAAAAAATTCTGTTTTAAGTTTAAAAAATATTAGCGTTGTAAGTGAAAATACAGATAATAAGAGTTCAATATGTAATAAAGGAAAGTTGGAAGTTAAAAACTCATATATAAAAGGTCCATATGGAATAGGCTGTAATGATGAAGCTGGGGCTGAAATTAATGTCCAAGATTCTAAGATAGTTGCAACTGTAAAAAACGGAGTTAGTTTTAATAAGACTTCTTTTTCAGAAAATGCTCCAAGTGGAACAATATCATCATCAGAAATAAATGGTAAAAATATTGCTGTGGCATTTGTTTCAACAGGTACTTTAAGTATTGAATCTGGAAAATTTAACAGTGAAACTGGAAATGTAATTATGAATTCTAATTCCGGAACAATTAATATAAATTCAGGTACTTATATAAGTAAAGAATCAACTGCGATAAGTAATTCTAACTCTGGAACAATTAATATACAACAATCAAATAAATCAGTATATATTTCTTCCCTTGCTCAAATTTGGAAACCAGCAGTATTAAATAATTCATCAGGCAAAATAAATATAAAAGGTAATAAAGCAAATAATTGTACAAATGACAGTACAAAAACAACTAGTGGAATATGTATATATGCAGAAGGCAATAAGGATTACACAAAAAATACTTCTAATGGTGGAATACAAAATCATTATACAGGTAATATTAATGTAGATGGGGCAACTATTTTTGGCGGTAATCAGGGAGTAAATAATGGTTCAACTGGGACTTTGAACATAAAAAATTCAAATGTTAGTTCAGGTAGAGCAGCAATATTTAATAATGGTGTTGGAACAATTAATATTTGCTCATCTATATTAAGTGCACCTCTTTTAGATATCCATAACTATGGTGGAGGAATTATAAATTATTCAAATTTAAATAAAGATTTAAAAATTTATAATCCAACCAGTGGAACTATTAACAGTAATTATACTGGCTCATGTGTGGAATAATTATAAAAATATCACATTCTTGACGTATTATTAGTGAGTGTGCTAAAATATGGCTAGAATAGGTGATGTTTTTTTATGAAAAAAAAGGGTTTTACATTAGTTGAATTACTCGCTGTAATAGTAATTTTGGGAATTATAATGTCTATAGCTACTCCTATTATAATAAAGATTATAAATGATTCTAAAAAAGAAACTTATAAATTAAGTATGTCTGGTTATGTAAAGGCTGTAGAAGAACAAATCTCTGTAAATAAGGCAAAAGGTAAAATAACAAAAAATGGAAATTATAATATAAAGAATTTTGAAGTTGGTTATTCTGGCCAAATGGCCGATAAAGGTAATTTTAGTATAAATAATGAACTTGTAAGTAGTGCACAACTATGTTTTGATACATACTTGGTAAAATATGATGGTAAAGAAGTAATATTAACTGAAAAAGGATGTAAGAAAGAAGCAAATGTTAATCTAGTTATTGGTAAAAAAACATATAAAAATACGGTAAAGGATGATATAGAAACAGAATTTAATATTTCTGATGATATAAGTAAGATGACAAATATAGTTTGTAATAACGGTGTAACTATATCTATGAATGATAATGCATTAAAATTAAGTGATGTATTTGATGACACAAATTGTACTATGAGTAGTTCTATAAATACTACATTTGATAATTTAGATGATACAAAAAACTATGTTTTAATGTTAAAAAAAGACACAATAGAATCAAAAATGACGGTTGGTGAAAAAAATAAAGTTACAATTAATTTAAATGGGCAAAATTTAACATCTAATGGTAGTGATTCTACATCTGCATTTGGAATATCTGGAGAACTTTCTATTATTGGTGAAAACTCATCAATTGCTGGAAATATGAACTCAGCAGAAGTAACAAAAAATGGAATTTTAAATATAGATGGCGGTAGTTATAACTCAATTAGAGCTCTTGGTAATAGTAAAATTTCAATTAAAAATGCTAAACTAAATTGTACTAATGATGGAAATAATTGTTATCCAATGCTTGCAAATTATAATTCAAATGTTGAATTAGATAATGTAAAGGCAGAATCTAAAGGAAAAGCTGCTGGTGCAGTTGGAAATAGTAATATGATTATAAAAAATTCTAATTTTACTTGTACTGAAGATAATTGTTTATATGATGATAGCATAGGAAAACTAACTATTTTGGATACAAAAATTAATGCGTATGGATATGCGGTTAAACTAAATAATTCTGGTGAAGTAACGATTAAAAATACCAAATTAGAAAGTAAAACCAATAATGCTGTTACAAATGTTGGTGCATCTGGAAAAATAATTATCGAAAATTCTGAGTTAATTAGTTCTAATTATCGTGGAGTTACACTTGATTATAATTCAAACGGAAGTATTGATATATATAATTCTAGAGTAATAGGTAATGATTATGGTGTGCTTAATGGTTCAAATGTTAGTGGTGTTATAAATATAAATGGTGGAACCTATATAAGCAATGATATTACAATAATGAATGTACATGATGGAAAAATAAATATTAATGATAAAAATGGTAAAGTATATATTGCTTCTTATAAAAAAGAGGAAAATACAAGTGTTTATAAGGCAAAAGCTATAAAAAATACAGCTAATGGAGTTATTAATATCAATGCTAATGTTTCAGATTTTTGTGGTAAAGATGATACAAAAACAACAATTGGAACATGTATATATAATGAATATGGTAGAGCCATAGTAAATGATGATACCGCCACTGGTGAGATTAAAATAAGTGGAGGGTATATTGTTAGTAATAATTCATCTGCTGTAGAAAACTTTCAGGGGAATATATCAATTTGTGGTTCTAAAATAGATGGTAAAGAAGCTGATTTAAAAATTAATAAAATATCAACTGGAGATTATGGATATATATATTATGATGTAAATACAAAATTAATGAATGATACAAAAATTGATCGATATAATAATCCAAGCCACATAGTTTTAACAACGGATTTAGTATGTAAATAAAAATATCACATTCTTGCTGTATTATTAGTGAGTATGCTAAAATATGGATAGAATAGATGGTGTTTTTCTATGAAAAAATGATTTGAATTAGTTTAAATCAAATTTAATATGTGAAGCCAAATAAAGAGTTGCTATTTTTAGTAATCCTCTTTTTGTTACAAAATAAGTAAACTATTGTATAATATATATAGGTGATATAATGGATAAATATAATGAACTAAGAAATAAATATGATACATTTATATATGATAGCTATGAAATAGAAGAATTAGAAAATACCACTAAAATTACATATAACTTTATTGTACCTTCACTAACTCAATATAAACCTACATTAGAAGTAAAAAAATTTAAGATAGATTCATTTACTAAAAACTTAATATTTCATATAGGTTTAGTAGAACTAGTTAGTTATTGGAAAGCAACTTGTAGTAAAAATGTTATAATTAAAGCAGGATATATAAATAAAGAACAAATAGAATTTTTTAAAAAACTATATTTTTATGGACTTGGAGAATTATTTTATACAAATGGTATAACTCCAAATTATGACGATTTTATAAATATAAAATGTGAGTTAAAAGAACAAAATATAGAAATTCCAAACTATGTTGGAAATGGTAATTTAATTCCAATAGGTGGTGGAAAAGATTCAAATGTAACATTAGAAATAATGAAATCAGATTTTGAAGATAATTTGTGTTTTATAATTAACCCAAAACAAGTAACATTAAGTTGTGCACAAACAGCTGGATATTCAAATGAAAAAATTGTAACAGTAAAAAGAACAATAGATAAAAATTTAATAGAACTAAATAAACAAGGCTTTATAAATGGACATACACCATTTTCAGCTCTAGTTGCTTTTCTTTCATATTTTAATGCATATATAACTGGTAAAAAATATATATTACTTTCAAATGAATCAAGTGCTAATGAATCAAATGTGGATGGAACAAAAATAAACCATCAATATTCCAAAACATATGAATTTGAATGTGATTTTAATGAATATACAAAAAAATATTTTAAAATTGATATTAAGTACTTTAGTTTACTTAGACCATTAAGTGAATATCAAATAGCTATGTTATTTTCTAATTATGAAAAATATCATGAAATATTTAAAAGTTGTAATGTTGGAAGCAAAAAAGAACCTTGGCATTGGTGTTGTTCTTGTCCAAAATGTTTATTTGTTTATATAATATTAAGCCCATTCTTATATAAAGAAAAATTAATTAGAATTTTTGGAGAAGATTTATTTGAAAAAGAAGATTTGATAGATATTTTTATTGAACTTACAGGTTATGGAAAAACAAAACCATTTGAATGTGTTGGAACATATGAAGAAGTAAGGTATGCAATAACTAAAACAATAAGTAAATTAGATAAGCAACCATATTTGCTTAAATATTATAAAGAACATTTTGAATTAGAAAATTTAAATAAAAATTTAGAAAATAAATACAATCGAGAAAATAATTTAAATCCTTATTTTGAAAACTTATTAAAAAGTGAATTAAAAAAATGGAGGTAAGAAAATGTATAATAAAATATTAGAACATTTAAAAAATAAAAAAATTGCTATTGTAGGTTTTGGTAGAGAAGGAAAATCCACATATAAATTTATTAGAAAATATTTAAATAATCAAGAATTAGAAATACTTGATGGAAATGAAAAATTACTTGAATTAAATGAAGAATTAAAAAATGATAAAAACTTAAAAATTATTACTGGAAAAAATTATTTAGATAATCTAGAAAAATACGATTTAATAATTAAATCACCAGGAGTTAAATTTAAAGATTTAGATATATCAAAATTTGAAGATAAAATAACATCACAATTAGGTTTAACACTTGATTTTTATAAACAAAATGTTATAGGAATTACAGGTACAAAAGGTAAAAGTACAACAACAAGTTTAATTTTTAAGGTATTAAAAGCTCAAGGATATGATGCTTATTTACTTGGAAATATAGGAATACCTATATTTGATTATATAGAAAAATTTAATGAAAATAGTAAACTTGTAATAGAAATGGCCGCTCTTCAATTAGAGTATGTTAAAACTTCACCACATATTGGAATAATACTTAATTTGTTTGAAGAACATTTGGACTTTTTTAAATCAAAAGAACACTATTTTTTAGCTAAACTAAATATGTTTAAATACCAAGATAATAGTGATTATGGACTATATACTTCATCAAATGAAACATTAGATAAATATGTTCAAAATGGAAATTATATAACTAATTTAATTGATATAAACAAAGAATTTAAAATAGAAAATAACTATGTAATCTATGATAATAAGAAAATATATGATTCAAATAGTGAAAGATTATTACTTGGAAAACATAATTTAACAAATATTATGTTTGTATTAAGATTAAGTGAATTACTTAAATTAGATTTACAAAAAACAATTAATACTATAAATCAATTTAAACCACTAGAACATAGAATGGAATATGTGGCAACAATTAATGGTGTTAAATACTATAATGATGCAATAGCTACTATACCAGAAGCTACAATAAATTGTGTTGAAGCATTAAAAGATGTTGATACAATTATATTCGGAGGAATGGATAGAGGTATAGATTATAATGATTTAATAGATTTCTTTAATAAGAGCAAAATCAAAAACTTTATTTGTATGCCAGATACAGGATATAAAATAGGAAAAGAAATAAAATCAAAAAATGTTTATATGGTTGAAACATTAGAAGATGCAGTAAAAAAAGCAAAAGAAGTTACAAAAAATATTTGTGTAATGTCACCAGCAGCTTCTAGTTATAATGCTTTTAAAAACTTTGAAGAGAAAGGTAGAATATATAAGGAATTAATAAATGATAAAAATTAAAGTAAATAATTTTAATTTAAAAGATACAGTAACATGTGGACAAATATTTAGATTTATAGAAGAAAATGATTCATTTATAATAATTTTAAAAGATAGAGTAGTAAAACTTAAACAAGAAAATGATAATTTATATGTAACATCAAATAATGAAGAAAATTTAGAAAACGTTATAAAATATTATTTAGATTTAAATAGAGATTACGAGAAAATAAATAACAAAATAATATTAAATAATCCAGATCTAAAAAGCTCAATAGAAAAATCAAATGGATTAAAGATGATACAACAAGATAAATTTGAAACAATTATTTCATATATAATTTCTGCTAATAATAGAGTACCTATGATATCTAAAGTAGTAAACAATATATCAGAAAAGTACGGTAAAGAAGTTATGTTTGAAAATAAAAGGTATTATTTATTTCCAACTCCACAAGAAATGAGAGATTGTACTAAAGAAGAATTAAGAAACCTAAAAACTGGATTTAGGGATGAATATATATACGAAATTGTAAATAAAATTAATAATAAAACATTTGATTTACAAAATATAGACACTATGAATACTAATGATGCTTTAGCATATTTAATGAATAATAAAGGAATAGGAGAAAAAGTTGCTTCTTGTATACTTTTGTTTGGGTATGCTAGATTTGATGTTTTTCCAATCGATACATGGATAAAAAAATATATGTTAGAAAATCATAATATTAAAACTATAAAAGAAATTAAAAAATATTCAATAGATCATTATGGTGAAAATTGTGGTTTAGCGCTTCAATATATGTTTAATGCAAAAAGAAATAAAAATGAAAGTTAATCTTTCATTTTTGGTTTATTTTTAAATTCAGATTCAATTATCTTTATTTTGTTTTCTTCATCAAAAATTGATGCATATACACATGTAGTTCTAAATTCAATAGATAACATTTCATTTTTAATAGAAGAAAAATTAGTAATAATAGGAACATTAGTTTCTTTTTTTATTTTATTTAAATAATTTTTACCTATTTTATTAAATCCAAGTATTCTTATATATTCAATATTTCTATGTTTCTTTGCTTCGTTTTTAGTAAAATCACATAAGATATGGATAAACATTCTATTTAATTTATTATATGTATATCTTTTTGTTTTAATATTTTCTATAAGTTCATTTAAATTTTTAGAACTTACAATATATTTTTTTATTCTGTTTTCTATTCCTTCATCTACTGTTTGATATATGCTTAAATCCTTAGAAGTTAAAATTTTATATTTTAATAATTCAAAGTAATCTTCTGTAAAAACTGTGCTTTTTTTCAAATGTTTTAAACAATTATTTGGAACATATTTTTTAATGCTTTTTTTATTTCTTAAAGCATTTCTAATACTACTTGCACTTACAATGTTACCTTTTAATTCGTTTGAATGGAAATCATTAGTTCTTTTTATACATATGGGTTCAATGTTACTTTTTTGTTTTAAAATTTCTTTAATATAAGATAATCCAAGTAAATCATTTGGAGAATCTATTTTATAGTTATTAAAATGAGTTAGTGCTTTTGACATTGCAGTGGGGTAGTTTATTCCTTCATCGATGTATTTTTTTACTAATTTATCATATTCTTTATTATATATTTGTGTATGAGCAAGCTCAGTTAAAATATTAATATCATTACATTCACTACCAAATACTATTTTATCTACTTTTAATATATTAAGTATTTCAATAGAACCTTTACTAAAAATATCTGCTGATTGAGTAGAAAATATGAATGGAAGTTCAACAACTAAATCGATTTTGTTTTCAAGTGCGATATCTGTTTTATCCCATTTATTTAAAATACTGACATCACCACGTTGTGTAAAGTTACCACTCATAACAAGTATTATTGTATGATCAGGATACATTTCTTTAATTTTTTTTATGTGATATAAATGCCCATTATGAAAAGGATTATATTCACATATTATTCCAATACTTTTCATTCGTTTCACCTTTTTATATAATAGCACAAAATTAGTTGAAAAAAAACTAAATATTATGTATAATTAAGTAGTTGGCAGGTGATAAATATGTTAATTGATCTAGTAAGATTAAAAAATGATATAGATGAATATATTAATATAGATTTTAAATATTCATTTGGTGAAGAATTTTTAAAACAAACAGATTTAATTAAATTAGATGATGTTAGTATTAAAGGTGAAATAACAAAAAATAGTTTAGATGATATAGAACTTCATTTAAAAATAGATGGTGTTATGGTATTACCTTGTGCGATAACATTAAAACCTGTTAATTATCCATTTTCAATAGAATTTGATAAATCTCTTGAAGAAATATGTGAAGAAACAACAGAAAATTTAAAAAAAGATGAAAATACACTTGATATTTTGCCGATAATATGGGAAAATATATTAATGGAAATTCCAATGAAAGTTGTTTCAAAAGATGCCAATACCTCAAATCTTAAAGGTGATGGCTGGGAGTTTGTTACAAATGAAAGAAAAAAAACAAATCCTGAATTAGAAAAACTTAAAGATTTGTTATAAGAAAGAGGTGTTAGAATGGCTGTACCATTTAGAAGAGTTAGTAAAACTAGAGGTAGAATGAGAAGAACTCATTATAAAATTAGTGAAAATTCTACTGTAAAATGCCCTAAATGTGGTGAAGAAATTAGACCACATAGAGTATGCGCTAATTGTGGAACATACAAAGGTAAAGAAGTAATTAAAAAAACAGAAGAAACTAAATAAGTAATAAATACTTATTTTTTTGTAAAAAAATAAAGTGATTAATTTCACTTTATTTTAGTATTCTTTATAACCAGAATGACCAAGTTGCTAATGCACTAAAGAAAAGTATTGTTTGATATATTCCATATATTATGCTAAATGCTCCAACAATTATACCAGTAAGAGCAAGTCCAAATCCTTTTTCGTTATTTTTCTTTAATTTTGCTAAACCAATACTAGATAAAATAGTTCCGACAGCACCAACAATACCAAACAAATTAATTAGTAATGATGATAATGATACTACAAATCCAGCTATAGCTAAACCATTTGTTTTTACAGTTGGTTGTGCTGGTTGAACATTTTGAGGATTTGAATTTACCATTTTCCCACAGTTTAGGCAAATATCACTACCTTCGCTTAATTCTTTTCCACAATTGACACAAAATCTTTTCATAACATACCTCCAATTAAATTATACCACAGTTGTTTTTTTATAACAAGTAAAGATTGCTTTTTAAATAGTATATAATGTATAATTAGTAAAGGTGATAAAATGTTTGAAAGTTTAGGAGATAGATTACAAAGCGCTATTAATAAAATAAAAGGTTATGGAAAAATAACTGAAGATAATATAAGTGAAGTTACAAGAGAAATAAGATTAGCTTTGTTAGAAGCTGATGTAAATTATAAAGTGGTTAAAGAGTTTATTGCAAACGTAAAAGAAAAAGCATTAGGTGAAGAAGTTACAAAAAGTTTAAAACCTGGTGAAATGTTTGTAAAAATAGTTAAAGATGAATTAGTTGAGCTTCTAGGTGGAGAAAAAAAAGACTTAAATTTAGATGGAAATCCTGCAGTATTAATGTTAGTAGGTTTACAGGGTACTGGTAAAACTACTATGATTGGTAAACTTGCACTTAGATTAAGAAAAAAACATAATAAAAAGCCTTTACTTGTTGCTTGTGATGTTTATAGACCTGCGGCTATTGATCAATTAAAACAATTAGGGCGTCAACTTAATATAGAAGTTTATGATGAAGGAAATAATAATCCTGTTGAAATATCTAAGAATGCTATAAAATATGCTAAAGAAAATGGTTATAACTATGTATTAATAGATACAGCTGGTAGACTTCATATAGATGAACCACTCATGGAAGAATTAAATAACATTAATAAAGAAGTAAAACCACAAGAAATATTACTTGTGGTAGATAGTATGACTGGTCAAGATGCTATAAATGTAATAGAGGGATTTAATTCAAATTTACCCCTTACAGGAGCTATACTTACAAAATTAGATGGTGATACTAGAGGTGGTGCAGCTTTATCAATAAGACATTTAACAAATATTCCTATTAAATTTATTGGTATAGGAGAAAAAATGGATGGTATAGAGGAGTTTTACCCTGATAGAATGGCAACAAGAATTCTTGGTATGGGCGATATAATGACTATGCTAGAAAAAGCAGAAGAAGTAATAGATCAAGATGAAGCTATGAAAGCCGCTAAAAAAATGCAAAGTGGTAAATTCGATTTAGATGATTTTTTAGGTCAATTGAAACAAATTAAAAAGTTAGGGCCTCTTGAAAATATTATTAAAATGTTACCTGGTGTCCCAAAAGAATTAAAATGTGTAAAAGTAGATCCAAAAGATATGGCACATATTGAAGCAATAATACTTTCTATGACTCCTTATGAAAGAAGACATCCTGAGGTTTTAAAAGCTACTAGAAAACAAAGAATTGCTAAAGGTAGTTCAAGAAGTGTAGAGGAAGTTAATAGATTATTAAAACAATTTGAACAAATGAAATTAATGATGAAACAGTTAAAAAGTGGAAATTTAAAAATGCCATTTTAAAAAGCAAGATTATGAAGTGCACCCCTTAGAGTAGACACAAATAAAAAAGCAGTTCAAAGAAAGTGATATAATACACTTCCGAAAGGAGGTGTATTTTTCTATGGCTTCAAAGGGGCAAAAATTTGTTTCGTATTCATTAGAATTTAAAAATGAAGTACTTGAAGCATATAAATCCGGTATATATGGTGGTAGAAATCAAGTAGCAAAACATTATAACATTAGTTCAGCAACAATTTGGAATTGGATTTCAAAAGATAGAAAACAAGGAACTTTGGAAAATGATATTTACCATAAACGAGGTAGAACTAAAGAATCAAATTTAACCAAGGAAGATTGGAAAGAAAGATATGAAATATTAAAAAAATACCAGACCTTCCTCAAGGCACAACGAGAGAAAAAGTAACATTTATAAATTTATATAGAAATAATTATAAACTTACTAACATGTGTGCTGTACTTAATATAAGTTCTAAAACTTATTATAAATATAGGAACAAGGAAGATACTGATTATTATGATTATTTAATAATTAAAGAAATATTTGATGATTCTAAAGGTACATATGGATATCGTAGGATTGTTGAAGGTCTACTCTTAAAATATGGTGTAGTTATGAATGGAAAGAAGGTTTTAAGAATAATGAAAAAATATAATTTGATGGCTGAATATATAAGAAAATCAAAGAAGAAAAATAAGAACGAAAGAATCGAAGATAATGTTAAACCTAATTTATTAAAAAGAAATTTTAATACAGATGCTCCTAATAAAATATGGGATACAGATGTTACTTATTTAATATTTAAAGGTTCAAGAGCATACTTATCCACAATTATAGATTTATATGATAGACATGTAGTTTCATATAAAATATCAAAATATAATGATAATAAGTTAGTTATAGATACTTTAAATGAAGCAATAGCAAAAGAAAAAGATGTAAACGGATTAATCTTGCATTCTGATCAAGGATTCCAATATACATCTTATGAGTACAAAGCTATATGTGAATCAAATGGCATTCAAATTTCTATGTCTAGAAAAGGAACTCCAATTGATGACTCTCCTATAGAAAGCTGGCACGCTCTTCTAAAAAAAGAAACTTTGTACAATAATAATATTACATCTTTACAAGAATATATTCAACTTGTAGAAGAATGGATATTATTTTACAATACTGCAAGACTAAAGTCAAAAATCAAGAAAAAGAAAAAAACTTACACAAAAAGAGAAAAATAACTTTTCTCTTTTTAATATACTGCTTTTTTATTTGTGTCTCCTAAATGGGATTCACATCATTAACTTGCTTTTTATTTTAATAATTTTTTAAAATCTTTGTTTGCTAATATTTTTTTCTTACTATTAGTTACTACTTGATAAACTCTTTGCCTAGAAACACCTGTTTTCTTAGAAATAGATATAAAGTTATTATCTTCGATATATTTTAAAAAGATCCTTTTTTCTTTTTTAGTTAGTATTTTATCAATTATTTTTAACATTTCTGATTCATGTATTTTATCTTCAACTTCAAGTTCTATATTACAATTCTCATCTGGTATTACTTCTTCAAACGTTGTCGTGGTATCATCTTTTTCAGGAGCATTTAAATTTATCATATTTCGTGGATACCATTTTAAAATATTTAAAATTTCTTTCTTTATTTTTAGTTTTTCAATTATTTCTTCATCTGATGGATATTTATTATGTATAGAGTAGTAAAGATATATATTTTTTTCAAACTCTTCCATACATTTAATAAATTTTCTTGATGTACTTAATGGATAATTTAATTTGTTAATATATAATAGTATTTTTCCAGTTATACATGATATAGCATACGTAGAAAAAGCAATATCTAAAGTCGGATCAAAATGATCAACTGCATATATAAGACCTTCATTTCCATAACTTATTAAATCAGAAATAGAATTTTTATTATTAGAGTACTTATATACAACTGATGTAACTAATTTTAAATTATGTTTTATAATTTCATTTCTTAAATTTATATCATTTTTGTTTTTATTAAATTTTTCAAATATAACTTTTTCTTCTTCTTTAGAATAAGTTGGTATATTTGAAATAGAATTTTTATATCTTGTTAAATCACTATCTTTCACAAAACCACTTCCTTAAATATAATTTATTATAATAATATGTTTTTGTCAAATAAATGTATAATATTTTGAAAAAATCTTGATTTTTTTTTAGTAATAATATATACTTAAATAGTAATCATTACTATTAAGGAGATCTGATTTGAGAACAACAAAACAACAAAAACTTATTTTAAAAATAATTAATGAAAGTTTTTCGCATCCAACTGCATATGATATTTATATAGAATGTAGAAAAAATATCCTCAATATAAGTTTAGGAACTGTATATAGAAATTTAAATCTATTGGTTTCTGAATTTAAAATTAAAAGGTTGAAAATGCCTGACAATGTAGATAGATTTGATAAGATGCTTAAACATTCCCATTTTGTTTGTATTAAGTGCTATAAAGTCATAGATGTTTTTTCAAATTACTTAGAAAATATTGATAGTATTGATAATAATAAAGTATTAGATTGTGAAATTACTTTTAAAGGAATTTGTAGTGATTGTAAAGAAAGGAAAGATAAATAATGGAATTAAAAGGATCAAAAACAGAACAAAATTTAATGAAAGCATTTGCTGGTGAAAGTCAAGCAAGAAATAAATATACATATTATGCAAGTAAAGCAAAAAAAGATGGTTATGAACAAATAGCTGCTATTTTTGAAGAAACAGCTAACAATGAAAAAGAACATGCAAAAATGTGGTTTAAAGAACTTCATGGTGGAGAAATACCAAGTACAAGTGAAAATTTACTTGATGCAGCAGAAGGTGAAAACTATGAATGGACTGATATGTATGCTGAATTTGCTAAAACAGCTAAAGAAGAAGGTTTTGATAGACTTGCATACCTATTTGAAGCAGTAGGGGCTATTGAAAAAGAACATGAAGAAAGATATAGAAAACTTTTAAACAACGTAAATAATGAACTTGTATTTAGTAAAGATGGAGATCGTATTTGGCAATGTCGTAATTGTGGTCATATCGTTGTTGGTAAAAAAGCTCCAAATGTTTGTCCAGTATGTAATCATCCACAAAGTTATTTTGAAATAAAGAAAGAAAACTATTAAAAAAATAAAAATCTAATGAATTGACATTAGATTTTTTTATCCTTGTTTAAGTTTAATATAATTTATTCCAATTTTTTTATAAATAGTTGATGACTTTGGTAAATTAAATATTCTATAAAATATTAAGTTATAAAATTCATCAAATAATATTATAAAACAAAGAGAAAAACTGATTATTAAAAAGGTTTTTTTCTTTAATTTTTTTGCTAAGTAAAAACAAATTGGTACAACAATATACATAAGCATTAATCCAGCTATTCCAAAAAATAAGACACTTCTTAAGCATACAAATCCACCAATATTACCAAAATTTAGTATTTCAACATTGTAATTCCATAATCTTCTACCATTTTCTAAAACATATATTCCAAGTCCAGATATATATTCTAAAATACCACATGATATTAAACTTATAAAAAATACCTTTAATGGACTTTTTCTTTGTTTATATGTTAAAAAATATATTAAAATAGCTCCTGTTGCATAAATATTTATCCATGGAAGAAAATTTCCACCTCTCCAATAGATATCTTTCATTCCAAAATTGAAATAATAAAATATTACTTCATATATAAAACCAATTGTTCCTGCAATTACAATTATTAAACTAAATATTCCAAGCATTGTTATTTTGTCAAATGAATGTTTTTCATTAATATATTTTTGATAAAAATCTTTCATACTACTTTACTCCTATACTTTATAAAAGTATATCATAATTTATATTTATTAAAAAGTTTTTATATTTATTATAATTAAAAAAATTATAAAAAATACTTTCCAAAATTTATGTTTGGTTTTCCTATATTAAATATATTTGTTCTATCAAATTCACTTTTATTCATCCCTATAAACCTTCTTCTAGTCCTTTTTTGTAACTAAATTTTTTAATATTCCCTAGATGATATTTTAATGATTATTTAAATTTTTATATATCATAATAAAATTTGGAATAAGATTTCTAGAATATACATTAATTTTTTTTACCAAACAATATTATTGTCGTAATATGTGCAATGACAAAGTATTTACTTGTTTTAACTGCATATGAAAATGTTACGGATGCATCTAATAGTATTCATTTTGATAAACAATTACCATATACCAATTTAAGATATCTGATTGGTTCATTAACACTAGCATACATATTAATTTACCAAAGAAAATTGTTAAATATAAAATAAAAATTAATGAATAAAATATAACTTAATTAGATATTTCAAATAAAGCATAGACAAAATATATATTTTAACGTATAATGTTAGTAGTTTTAAAATTATATTGTGTGTTATTCAATGAGAATATATTAAATGATTTGGTATTTAGAGGAGGTTAAATAATGAATAAAATAAATAATGAGTTACAGAAGTACGTTGAAGAAACAATATTTCCAATATATGACAATAATGATTCAGGACATGGTATTGATCATATAATGTATGTAATTGGAAGAAGTTTTAAGTTTGCTAATCAATTTGAAAATATAGATCTTAATATGGTTTATGTAGTAGCTTCTTTTCATGATTTAGCGCATCATATTGATAAGGACAATCATGAAGTATTATCAGCTAATTTATTCTACCTGAATGAAAAGATGAAAGAATTTTTTACATATGAACAAAGAGGAATAATTAAAGATGCGATTGAAGATCATAGAGCAAGTTTAGACCATGAACCTAGAAGTGTTTATGGTAAAATAATATCTTCAGCGGATAGAAATGTTGATATTATATCTTCTTTAAAAAGAACACATGCTTATACAATTAAACATTATCCAGAATTAGATTTAAATGAGATGATTAATCGTGCATATAACCATATCAGTGAAAAATTTGGAGATTGTGGTTATGCAAAAGTATGGCTTGTAGATGAAGAATTTGATAAATTTAAAAATGATGTTAAAGAGTTGCTAAAGGATAAATATACTTTTGGGATTAAGTATATGGAGGTAAATAATATTATAGATACCAAAGAAAAGAAAAAAATTAAAACCTTATAAACAATTGAGTTAGTGAGTTGCTTTCAATTAAAGCATACGTTGTAGATATTTACAGCGTTTTTTTTATATGAATTATCAAATATGATTATTTTATGAAATTTATATTTTCTTATTAAAAAAATGATATAATGACTATACAGATATTACATAAGAATAAAATAAGTAAACTATCAGTAGAGAACACAATCAACAATATTATAGTATAATTATTGTGAGGTGAGAAACTATGAATACTAATGAAATTGGAAATCATATCGCGTTTCTTAGAAAAGAAAAAAAATTAACTCAACAACAACTTGGTGATAAACTATTTGTAACTGATAAAGCAGTTAGTAAATGGGAGCGAGGATTAAGTTTGCCAGATATTACTATTTTAGAAAAATTGGCAAGTGAATTAGATACGGATATTTATAATATTTTGCAGATAGAAAAAAAGAGTAATATAGATATTGAAAATATTTTAGAACAAGAAAGAAAAAAAATCAAAAAACAATTAAATAGAAAATTAATTATAGGTGCACTAACAATCATTTTGGTTAGTAGTATTATACTGTTTAAATTTATACCTTTTGGCTATAACATTGAACATGTTAGATATATTCATAATGAAAATAAATTAATTAATTTAGGAATTCCGAAATTTTCTTTTTTAATGAAAAATAATGAAAATAGTTATTCTTATAAAAACTTTAGAGGAGCAAGTGTTTTAAGAAGCGAATTAAAAAGTTATGTAAATACTTTAGATCATGTTTCTTGTAATAACACTACATATTTTTATGATCGTGATGCTAATATTACAATTGTTGATTATGATGTTAAGGAACACTTACTTTACAGCACGATTTCCTACAATATTAAAAATGGAAATTATTGCAATGAATGGCAAGTAAAAGAGTATTCAGAAAAAATAGGAACATTAAACACGTTTCGTACTTTATATACTGAAGATTCAAATTTGGAAATGTATTTTCTTCCTAGTTTAAAAATTAATGATAGTAAAAACGAATGGATTGCTACTTTAAATATTTATTATAATAATGGAACAAATAAAAAAGTAATTGAAAAATCATCAGGAACATTTGAAATAATAAATAATGAACTTATTTATTATAGAACTAAAACTATGCAACGTGAAAGTAATATAGAAATTCCAAATGTATCTGCTTTTGTTATAAAAAATCAAAGATTGATATTAAAAGAAAACTATCTTAAGAATTATGAAAAAAGTATTACTTTAAAATAAGGTGGTGACTTATGATGAATTTGTTTAAAAAAATTAAAAAAAATATTCTTATTTATGATTTACTTTTTGTAAGTGCTAATATAATAATTAACTTTATATTATATCTTATGAATATGAGATTTAGATTATGGTTCATTATTTTAATAATTTTTGTATCAATTGTTGGATTTATAATTGGTATATTTCAACAAATATATTTATCATCAGATAATAAAAATAGAACTATAATTTTATCATTGTTAGGAATTATACCGATAATTATACTTATTTTAATTTCTTTACCTATTGTGTGTTTTATTGCAATTTTTAGTTATAAACCTGAGCATACTACAATGTTAGATAATAAAAAATATGTAGCAGTTGTTTCTTCTTTCCTTCATGTTGATGTTGATTATTACGATTATTATGGATTTTTATTGATGGGGACAAAGGTAAAAATACATGGTTATTTTGGTAAAGGTGGTTTCGATCCTTTTATTAATCCAAATATTGCTGATGGAGTTGAATATATATATTATGATAATAATGGTAAAGTAAAATCAAAGAGAAGCGAAACATATATTAAGGATAAAGATGGACAAATAATAGACAAAAACAATTATAATATAAATATTGATAAAACAGATAAATTAGATGATAGTGATAATTACTTATTGCCTGAAAATGAAGAAACATTATATGAAAAGAAATTTAATGAAACAATATTAAGATTTAGTAAGGTTGATAATGTATTAACTCAAAATATGTTAGTTCATGTTTTAAGAAGTAAAGATAATGGAAAAAGTTTTTATGTTGTATCGGATAATGTGATTCAAGTAAGTAATGAAGCAAAATTTGTCTTTTTAAATGAAAACTTAGGATTTGCAGTTAATACTGGTAAGATTTATTTAGACAATAGAAAAACTGGTTTATATATTACTAATGATAGTGGGAAAACATTTACATCTTCTAATTTTAAATATACAAATGAAAATGTTGATTATATAAGCTTAGAAAGTATGCCTTATTACGAAAATAATGTTTTAAAAATCAAATGTTCAGTATACCAAGTAAACTCAAATAAAGATGAATATGAAAATAAAGACTTAACATTTATTAGTAATGATAATGGATTGAATTGGAATTTAGAAAATAATTAAAGTTGTTTTTATAGTAATTAGTATTGTTGTTACTACTTCAACAATAAAATCTATAAGTTGAATAAGATAATTTATTAGAATAAATTATTGATAAAATTTATTTTAAAGAACAATATTGTATTGGTGAAGTTGACAGAATTATATTTATATGATAGGATATGCGCTATATTTGTGAATTTTAGTTTTAAACTCTAAGAAACATTAAAAGGGGGATATTATGGGAAGAAAGTTACAAACTATTTATGAATATTTTAGTGATTATAGTGAAAAACAAATTGATGATATGATGTGTAAATTGTCTATTTATGATAAATCACTTATTATATCTAGATTTGGAAAAGATTTGCATAATCCATCACCACAGGAAGATTGGAGTAGGGAAAATAGCGTGAAATATTATGGCTCTGTAGTCCCTAAGATGAAAAAAATATTATCTCAAAATTTTGCGCCTGCTGAGCTAACTGATACAGAAAGTGAGACTGTAGGGTTGAACCAGGAACCTAAAACAGAGGAAATAGAAGAAACGGATGTATCACAGTTATTGCAATTATTAAAAACGAAAAATAATAGAGAAATATGTGAATTTCTTAATATTTCTCCTAATCAATTATATGATGAGTTATTAAAGTTAAAAAATAAAGGAACGCAATATATCAGAAAATATTATTCGGATGGATTTATAAAATATAAAGATGTTTCAGCACCAAGTACTTTAATAAAATATAAGTGTATTGAACAAGAGAAAACTATTATTACTGATATAAATGAAGATGATATGAAATTTTTACTAATATCAGATTTACATTTTGGAAATGAATTAGAAAGAATTGATCTCGTAAATCGTGCTTATGAATATTGTATAAAAAATGGTATAAATATTATTTTGTGTGGGGGTGATCTTATAGATGGAGCATTTACTAAAGGAACACAAAAAATATCAGATTTATATGAGCAAGTAGAATATTTTATGAAAAATTATCCTTATGATAAAAATATTTTAACATTTAGTGTTGCTGGTGATCATGATGTAAGTGTTCTCACTAAGGCATCTTTGGATATAATGGAGATATGTAATAATTTTAGGCATGATATTGTTATTGTTGGCTATAATAATGCTAAAATTAATTTAAAAAATGACGGAATTCAATTGTTTCATTTTAATAAGGATTTTAGTTGTAAAAGGACAGCACCAATAATATTAAATGGACATTTACATAAGTTTTCAACAGAAATAAATAATAATTTTTTAAATATTACACTTCCAACATTATCGAATATAGTGCAACCAATGCCTACTGCTTTAGAATTGGATGTTTATTTTTATAAAGGATATATAGAAACAGCAATAATAAAACAATTATATTTTGGAGATAAAGATATTGTGTTGGGAGAATCAAAATTTGATTTATTAAATGGAAGAAATATCAATTATGGTCAGATAGCAAATGAGGAAAATTATAAACAAAATACAGAACAAAATTTTGATAAAGAAAAAGTATTAAAAAAAACTAATTTACCATCATCACAAATAGAAAAGTTTTATAAAAGATATGGAAGATAAAAAAATAAGTTTGAAAACTTTGAGATAATTTGTTAATATTTACTAAATTGTAATAAAAATTTGAAAGAATATAAAACTGTTATATTCTTTTTTATTAGTTTAATAATAACATTAATTATAAGTATCAATCATTTTCTTTATATAACTAAAATTAATTTTATATATAAAGTTCAAATGAAAAGTATCTTGATTACGTTTTTCTGGTGGAAAATTAATGTATTAGAAAATTGAACTTAATAAAAAGTTCGATTAAATATTATATAAATTGATAACTTTACTTATATTTGAAATTTTATACTCCAAGGATTATATTTCAAGTTGAATAAGACAATTTATTAGAATAAAAATTTATTTTTAAGTGCGAATAATGTGGTATTTATATTGATGTTAATAATAAAGAGCATATTGTTGTAATTAATAGTTTTAAGTACAAGAGTTTTACGATGCTTGCGGTAATGATGTAAACATATTTTGATATTTAATAATATTGACTAACTTATAATAAATGTTATAATAATCTAACGAAATGAGGTGGTTTTGTGACAAAAGAAGAAAGTGTAATAAATTATTATGTTATATGTAATAGATTAAAAAACGTTATTAGAACAGGGTGGAAAAATTGGAATGTTCAAAGAGAAAGAATTGAAAGTGTTGCGGAACATATTTTTGGAGTTCAAATGCTCGCAATAGCTATGAAATCTGAATATCAGTATGATGTTGATATCATGAAAGTTATATTTATGTTGGCTGTTCATGAACTTGGTGAAACTGTTATTGGAGATTTAACTCAATTTCAAATTTCTAAAGATGAGAAAGAAAAGTTAGAACATCAAGCAGTAAATAAGATATTAAGTGGATTGTTAGATGGTAATCAAATTGAACAATTATTTTTAGAATTTGACGCACATAATACAAAAGAATCAATATTTGCTTATCAATGCGATAAGTTAGAATGTGATTTGCAAAGTAAATTATATGATGAGGAAGGTTGTGTGGATTTAAATAAACAAGATGGTAATGATATATTAAGAAATCCAAGAGTTCAAGAATTACTTAAGAATGGTGCTTCTTGGTCAACTATGTGGCTTCGATTTGGCCAACAAGTTTATCCATATGACAATAACTTTAGAGCAGTATCGGATTATGCAATAAATAATGATATAGGTAAAAAGAAATTAAAACATATATAATTAAGAAGACAATATAGCTCAATATTAATATTGTCTTTTTATTTTTTAGGTTATTTGGAATTTTTTAATAGAGTAGAAAAAGTGACAGAAATCTTTAGTTCTCTCATATACTAACAACTAAGTTTGTAAATTAATTTCAAATGAAGCAATAGTTTTACTTATATTTGAAATTTTGTACTTTCAAGACTGATTAAATCAATTAAATAAATTATTTCAAGAAGTTTATAGAAATATATTTTTAAATATTGTATAGTATAAATTAATAATTATTTTTACAAAAAGGAGGTATCTATGGTTTATTTAAAAAATTTTAATTTATTAGATGATATTCAAGAACACAATATTGTATGTTATGAAGAAATAAGAAAAATATTTAATAATTATTACCTTTTACATTTATTTTCAAATAAATCTTTTAAGTACATTGATTTTGATAAAATTACAATTTTTTATGGAGGTAATGGTTCAGGAAAAACGACATTAATAAATATTATTTCAGAAAAGTTAAATGCCTCAAGAAAATCATCAATAGATAAAGGTTCATATTTTGATTTGTATGTTAAACATTGTGATTATGAAATGAGTTTTGATGGACCCACTGAAATAAAATTAATAACAAGTGATGACGTTTTTGATTATCTTTTAAATATACGTTCAATCAATGCTAATGTTAATAGACAAAAAGAAAAATTAAGTAAAGAGTATTTGGATTATAAATTTAATAAAAATGGAAATTCATTTATAATTATGATGAATTGAAAACAAGCTGTGAAACAAAAAGAAAATCAATGTCAAAGTTTGTTAGAGAACGATTAGGAAATAATAATATTATGGAGTGGTCAAATGGTGAATCTGCTCTTATGTTTTGGGAAAGAGAAATAGAAGAAAATAGTATCTATATATTAGATGAACCAGAAAATAGTTTATCTGCAGAGAATCAATTAAAATTAAAAAAATTTATAGAAGATTCTGTTAGATTTTATAATTGTCAATTTATAATTTCTACACATTCTCCATTTTTATTGAAACTTATGGATGCAAAAATTTATGATTTGGATCAAATTTCTGTGACTACTAAAGATTGGACAGAGTTACCTAATGTTTTAGTATATTACAATTTTTTTAAAGAACATGAAGATGAATTTAATAAAAAGTAGAATAATGTGATATAATATTTTTGCAGTAGTGATTGGAATTATTTCCTACTTTAACGAATCGTTAAGGGACTAAATTAATTATAGACGATGAAATAGTAATACTCAAAGGACTAAACTACACGTTGTGTAGAAGCTTCGTTTCACTTCGCTTTAAGTCCATTTCCATATTACAATATCGTTAGTACTGCATTATGGGAGGTAGTAAAAGTGTGGAAGTACATAGGTAAAAACGAATGTAATCAATTTTTGCTATCTCTCAATTTAATTAATTGTAAAGATGAGAAAAATTATATAAAAACTATTTATTCTATTAGTAATAATATAGAAAAGAACTATAAAATATATAAAATCAAAAAACGTAATGGTAAATATAGAAATATATGTGAACCAAGTTCAAATCTAAAACAAATTCAAAAACGAATTTTAACTAATATACTTAATAATAAGTCTATATCAAAATATGCAAAAGCATATCACAAAGGAGTTGGTTTGAAAGACAATGCAATTCCTCATATTAATAAAGAAATGATTTTAAAGTTGGATATTAAAGATTTTTTTGAAAACATATCATTTGTAGATATTTATAATTCTTGTTTTTCTATAGAATATTTTCCTAAATCAGTTGGAATGATATTAACTTATTTATGTACATATGATAATCATTTAACTCAAGGTTCACCAACTTCTGCTTATATATCAAATTTAGTAATGAAAGAGTTTGATGAGGAATTAGGAAATTGGTGTAATTTAAAGAATATATCTTATACAAGATATTCAGACGATATGACTTTTTCTGGTGAATTTAATCCTGGTGAATTAATAGTTAAAGTCAGAAAAATGTTGTACAAATTAGGACTAGAGTTAAATAATAACAAAATTCATATTGTACATAAATCTTCTAGTCAAAAAGTTACAGGAATTGTAGTTAACGAAAAACTGCAAGTTAATATAAAATATCGTAATAAAATAAGACAAGAAATATATTATATTAAAAAGTTTGGATTAAGTTCACATATGAAAAAAAGTGATATTAATATTGAATCAAAAAAATATTTAAATAAACTGTATGGAAGAATTCTCTATGTTTTACAGATTAATGAATATGATAAAGAATTTATAAAATATAAGCAATTTATTAAAAATTTAAAAAGACAATATAATTAATAATGACTTATAATTGTCTTTTTTTATATCTTTTTTATCAAAAGTACCAATATACTATATAGATTTTACTCTTGATTTTATATTTTTATAATTTATGGAGTTTCTTAATTTTAGTTTGAATATCATTTATTTCAGCAAGTATTTTAGAATTATTTTTTTCTATTTTTACTTTATAGTGTTCTTTCAAAAGTTTTTTATATTTGTCATAATTGTTTTTAAAAAAATATTTGATTCTTCTTTTGTTTTTAATTTCATAAATATTATTTGATTAAATTATTTAGACGAAATAATAATTGTTTTGAAAGACACAAAAAAATCAATCAAATCAATCATTTCTGATTGATTTAATCATTAACATCGCTTTAGTATGACGATTTTATCTTATGGAGCGAATCACATACAAGTTACGAACTAAGTTCTCTTTCTAAAAGTATTATATATGAAATTTTATTTGATTTCAATGGGAGTATGGAAAAAAATACATTTATATAGTATAATTTTTATAGTTTAAAATTGGTAAAAGTTTGGAGAATAATTAATATGAATTATAATGAAATGAAACAAGCTGTAAAATTATTAAGTAAAGAATGGAATTTAGGGAAAAAAGAGGCAGAGACAGATAATGATATATGTGCTTGGATATATTTAGTTGATATTTTACAGGAAAGTGAAAAAATAATAAAATATAAAAATGGAAATAAGCTTATAGGATTTTGTGGTTATTCAAAAAAAAATTCAAATAAACATATTATATCTAAAAAGTTTTACGGATTTATAAAAAGCAAGTTATATAAAAGCAAAAGTATAAAAAATTTAAAGGCATTTAAAGAATATGAAAGCAACTACAATTATACTCCAGAAGAATTAAAAAAACATTTTGATGGAGAAGTTTCTATATTAATAGTTGACAAAGATTATAGAGGACAGAAAATAGGTAAAAAATTATTATTAGATGTGTTTAAGCTTGCTAAAAAGGATAACATGAAAAATCTTCAAATATTAACAGATGAGTCATGTAATTATAAGTTCTATGAAAAATTAGGATGCAAAAAAGTATATGAAACAATAATTAAAAATAAAGAAATAGGACAACTTGGAAATGAATATACTGAAAAAGCATTTATATATGAAAAGAAATTATAGAAAAATTATTATAGATTAAGTCTTATACAAGATAAAAACTCACGAACTTTAATTGATCCGTGAGCTGTTTTTTTATACACGTATGCGGAATTAAGACTATAAGATTTGATTAAATTTCTCTGATAAATTAATTATATCATTTTCTTAGATATTTTTAAGGGAGTATAGAAAAAAATGTCAAAATATAGTATAATTTATTTGTAAGAAAATAATATGTGGAGTAGATTAAGATGAAAAAAAACAACATTAATTTTATATTTGGATTATTAGACAGGAAAAAAGTTGCTTTATGCTTGTTTATTGAGGCTTTTTTAGATTTTATTTACTACGTTATTCCTTATACTTTTGCTCTTTTTTTAACAATGCCTTTTACTATTGAAAAAGCAATAATTGTTGCTTCGATATTTATTGCTTCTAAATCAGTTAGATGTTTTGTGTTATATTTAGAGAGAAAAGTTATGGATAATTATTTATATGATTACTCTAATGTTCAATATTTAGAATACTACAAAAAATTAACTAAAGTGCCTGTAGAAACTTTATCTAAGTACCAAACAGGATATTTAGAGAATATAATAGAAAAGATATCTGAGTTAGTTAAAAAGATTCTTAGTGCAGAATACATAGGAATATTATTATCTTTTGGATTTTTCTTTCTTACTGTATTTCAACAATCAAAAATTTTATTTGTAACATCGTTAGTATTAAGTATTTTATGTGTTATGATAAGTGTATACATATTAAAAAAATCAAATAAACATGTTGAAGATTTATATGATAAAGAATATGAGTATTCATCTGTATATCAAGACTTTATTAGTAATATTAGAACTGTTAAAGCATTAAATGATAACAAATATTTTGAAAAAATTATATCAAAAGAAGGAAACGAATGTTATAAAAAACAAAACAAGTATGTTAAATGCTATTCATTAGAAGAATTAATAAGAAATATTTTAATAGTGATACCATTTGCATTAGCAATTATAAAGGCAGTTATAGATTTATCTAATGGAATTGATACACTAGGAATAATTACATTTTATATATCTATTTATTTAGAAATGGGATTTATATTTGATGAATTATCCGGAACAATTGTTAGTGGATTTGAATTAAAAGCATTAAAGAAAAAATGTATTCAATTATTTAGTAAATTAGATGAAAGAGAATTATTAACTAATTTTAATAAAATAGAATTATCAAATATAGATTTAAAATATAAAGAATCTAATTTTAATATTAAAGTTGATAATATGGTAATAAAAAATAAAGATAAAATTTCAATAACTGGGAAGTCTGGTCAAGGAAAAACATCTATAATCAACTTGATTTTAGGAAATATAACTACTTATAAAGGAAATGCTAAAATAGATGAAAATAATATGAGAGATTATAGACTTGACATAGGAGTTGTAAGTCAAGAAATAGAATTATTTAATATGACTATAAAAGAAAATTTATGTTTAGATAAGAGTATTTCAGATGAAAAAATAATAAATTATTTAAAAGAATTAGAACTAGATGAAATTCTAATGTTTGAAGATGGAATATATACCATAGTTGGTGAAAAAGGATTAAAACTTTCAACTGGTCAAAAAAGAAGAATAAATATTTTAAGAAGTTATCTAATGGAAAAAGACGTTTATATTTTAGATGAGCCTACATCTAATTTAGATAAACATACTGAAGAAATTGTAGTGGATTTTATATTAAAACACTTTAAAGATAAAACATTAATAATTGCTACACATAATGAAAAAATAAATGAAATATGTAATAAGTTTTATCACTTTGATAACCATAAATTATTATTAAAAGACAATGCTTAGTTGGCATTGTCTTTATAATTTTCAATATGAGGTATATATTTTTTTAGCGTATTATTTTGTGTCTTTAAAAATTCGATTTTAGTTCCAATTGCTCGTTCATCTTCAAAATATTCAAGGTGATGAAATTTATTTTTTACTTTGATTAAACAATTAATATTTTCTTCTAGTGCTTTAACAATATTTTCTATAATATATTCCTCTTTTTTAGGTTTTTGTTCTTCTTTGACTTCTGGAATTTTAATCTCATATCCTATAATTAAATTTCTAATATATTCAGATTGAGATAAGTTTAATTTTGAAGAATTTCTTTTTAAAATAAACTTTTCATCATCACTTAAAAATACATTAACTTTATTATTTCTTATTCTCATAATTTGAAATCTCCTTTCTAAAAATTTAAGGGTATGTGAATTCCAATATAGAATTTGTATGGGAGTACAAATTCAGTGCTGGCTAGACATAGATTTTATTCTTATATTCAAAAAACAAAAAAGAGGATTAAATTATTCTGATAATTTTTTCCTCTTTTTTAAAGATTATTTATATAAAATAAAAACTCACGAACTTTTAAGTCCGTAAGTTGATTTCAAATGGAGCAATAACATGGGTCATTTGTGAAAAAAATAAAGTAAAATAAAAAGACTAGTTATATTTCAAACTAATCTCACTGATAAACTGTAATTTGAATTACTTCTTTTTTTTGTTTTCTTTATAGTATTCTTTAATTCCTTTTTTTACAGCCAATTTTACTACGAAATAAAAACATACTAGAATTAAAATAAATCTTCCTATTCCAATACCTAACCCTAAAAAATTGTGCATAGTGTTACCTCCAATTTCAACTACAAATTACTATTTATCTTTTTTTACTTTTTATTTATCCACTCAACTGTATCCTTTATTGTTTCTTTCATATTTCTATTTTTAAATCCTAACTTTTCTTTAGCTTTTTCATTACTAAAATTAGCATTAGAAGATAGTGTATATAGTGAATACTTTGTAAAAAGTGGAGTTTGTTTCTTTAAACTATAATATACTTCAAATAAAGGCGCTACTAATTTTGCAATACCTATTGGTAATACCATTTTAATTTTTTTTCTTCCTTGCACATCACAAATTAAATCACATAATTTTTTAATTGATATATATCTATTTGATAAGATATAGCATTCACCATTGGTGCCATTTTTACAAGCACTAATAACACCATCTGAAACATCTCTTACATCAACAAAATCATATCCACCCTTTACGCAAGCAAATAATTTGCCATTCGTAACTTCTTTTACTAACTGTGTTAAGTGGCTGTTGCCAAAATCATTTGGACCTATAATACCAGATGGATGAATTATACAAGCATTCAAATTTTTATTTTTTACTGCATCAAGTACATATTTCGCAGCTTCTGCTTTTGTTTTTGCGTACAATCCCTTAACATTATCAGGGTTAAAATTAGTTATCTCTGTTATTAATTTATTGTTAGGTTGTTCTGGAATTGCATGAACACTACTAATATAGATAAGTTTTGCTTTTGACTCTATTACTTTATCTACTATATTTTTAGTTCCATTAACATTAACATTATAAACAAGTGGATTGTATTTTGATTTTATATATACTACTGCAGCACAATGAATTACAAAAACTTCTTTACCATCAATATTTTCAAAAATCGATGATAAAGTTTCTTTTTTAGTTACATCACCATAGTATATTTTGCATCTTAATTTTTCTAGTGATTTAATAGAATCACCATTTAATACAAAAGCTCTAATTTCGTTATCGGCATCTTGCTCTAACTTTCTTATAATGTTATTACCTAAAAAGCCATTTGCTCCTGTTATTATATAGATCTTTTTCACAATATTTATCACCTATCACTTCATTCTAAAAAATAAATCTAATATCTCTCTTATATAATTATACCACAAGTTCAATATTATTTTTTAAGAAACATATGAATAACAAAATAAAAACAATAATTTTAGTTTTACTATTATATTTAAAATATCCAATATTATTATTTGTATCTCTTGAAATCTTTCTAAATTTGGAAAACGATCACCTTGAAATTTATAATCGCTTAATTCAACTATTTTGGCAATTTTTGAAATGTCATCTTTAACCATTATATCAATATCATCATGATATCTAAATAATTGTTGTCCTGTTTTTAGAAAACAAGGCAACGCTCCTACAATATAATAGTCAATACCGTATTGATTAAATAATGTAGTAAATTTTGTTAAAGATTCATTTACTAATCTATGATTTTCTTCTAAAGACATATTTTCTTCAACTTCATTTGAAAACATTTTAGTTAATATGGTTTTCATTTTTTCAACTGGTGGGCATATAGAAGTGTTGTAATTTCTAATTGTAGTTAAAGCATAATCATAAAAAGGAGAATCAGGTCTGATAATTCGATAAACACTCTCTGATAAATCTTTTATTATTTCTGCATCTGGCAATTTAGAATATTTTTCTAATAAATCTTTTTTTTGTTCATCAGTTATGTCCACTAATTTAGAAAAAGTATCTATTTTAAAAACATTTTTAATTGGAAGAAGTGCGTATTCTTCATAACTACCATTGAAACTTCTTCCCATACCATCCATAAGTGCTATTACTGTATCTCCTTTTTTAAAATCATCTGTTAAGCTTTCTTCAATCGTTCCAGCACATTCAATTCTAGGTACTACTTGTTTTTTGAACATTTCATTATCAACTTCATACTTTCTAAATAATGCTTCATTATGATTAAGTCCAAATGCTTGTACTTTAACCACAACATAATTTTCTTTTCTTTTAGGTTTTAGATTTTCAATTACTTTAAATTCAAACATGAAAAAAGTCCTCCTTTCTGTGATAAGAGAACTTTAAAGTTTTATATAAAATAAAAACTCACAAACTTTTAAGTCCGTAAGTTGTATTCAAATGGAGCGAGTGCCGTAGTTATCTACAACTCTTTTCCAATAACGAAAGAGTACATATAATCTTACGTTGCTAGTAATAATATACAACGTTTTTAGTGTTTATGGAATAGATTTTTGTTAAATTTACAATCTTTCGCATAAATTGTAATTTGAATTACTATTTAATCATTTCCTTTTCAAATTCAAACATTCCATCATCTTCTTCATATATATCTTCTGGCATATTTGGATCAGGATGTTTTTCATTATAATACTCTACAATTTTAAAATTCAGTTTATTTACATAAAAGTGAATATTTCTTTTATCAAAATATGGAGTATAAGTTTTCCAAACTTTAGTATCTGAATAGATTTTTTCTATTTCTTTCCATATTGCTTGACCAATTCCTTTACTTTGAACACCAACTCTAACAAATAGGAAATCTAAATGATTTATATTATCATCATTTATTTCTACAATAACCCCACCAAGTATCTCATCGTTATCATCTATCATTTCGTAAGCATGACATTTTGGATTATTTAATGAATTATCTATATCTTTTTTTGGAAGAACTTGTGATTTATCTTTACCATATACTTATTCATACCCATACTGAAATGATTCTTGCATATATTTTTTAAAATCAACAGTATCTTCATCTCTTAATCTAATTAGTTTCATCTTTATTCACTCCTAAATTGTAATTTTCTCCATTTCTTTAAATACTACATAATTAATTATTATAAATCAAATAATCTATGTTGCATCATTTCAGAATTATCTATATACATTTTATATGTTCTATATATCTCAGTATCTTTATAATCAATTCTTTTAAAATTATCGTTTAAATCCAATATTTCGCCATCTCTATAACTAATTAATATCGGAGAATGTGTTGCTATTATAAATTGAGAACCTTGTTTTACTAAGTCGTTAATAAGACACAATAAACTCATTTGTCTTTGGGGTGATAAAGCGGCTTCGGGTTCATCTAAAATATATAGTCCATTACCAGTAAATCTATTTTGTATTAATTGTATAAATGCCTCACCATGGGAACAGGAATGTAGACTATTATTTCCGTATCCAGAGACGCCTAATTTTTCTACTTCAGAGGCAACATTATAAAAACTTTCTGCCCGCAAAAAAAACTTAGTTTCACATTTTCTTTGAAAATGATTGATATTTAAGTATTTATAAAGATTAGAATGACTATCTCTTGTACTAAAATTAAAGTTTTGTGTTCCTCCTTCTGGATTTAAGCCACATTTAATTGCTATTGCTTCGATAAAAGTGGATTTCCCTATACCATTTTCTCCAATAAAGAACGTCACAGGTGATGATAAGTTTAATTTTTCAAAATTTTTAACTAAATCTATATCAAATGGATAAATATTATAATTATCAATTTCGTTTTTTTCAATAGATATTTCTTTTATAAATAAATCCTTTTTAACAAGCATTTTTACATCTCCTATTCTATTATTAAATAATTTATTTTAAATCATTATTTGCACAGGTGGCTTATTTTATTCTTTTTCCCATAAATAATGGTTTTTCAATATAATGTGTATTATATTTTATACTATTTTCACTATAGTAAATAAATTTCAATTGGTTATTTTCTTTAAAAAATAATGAGTTACCAAGCCACCTGTGCAGAAAGTGATTTTTTATTTTTTTCAAAATACATCCAACATAGATATTTGTAAATTATTAAATTCACTTAAAAATTACTATTTGTGTATCACTTTTATAATCTAAGTATACTACTTTTTCAGTCATTTTAATAGTGTTTAAGAGCAAAAAAAGAGAACTACTTATAAAGTAATTCATCACTTGTAAAACTGACTGAAAAAACTATAATTCAAAGTCATCACGACCTTTATCTTTATGTTTATCATTTTCTTTATTCCAAACATAATCATCTTTGATAGATTCAATAGTATCATCACTAAATATTCCGTGTTCGTACATATCTTTAGATACTTTCCAGTAATCCTCTCGTTCTTTCTCTTTACCAAACATCTTATTTTTAATGAATTTTACTAATCTACTAAATAAATTTTTGAAATAATCTGCCATTTCTTGCAAATGTTTATTATCTTGTTTAAGTTCTTCAATTTCTTTATTTTTGCTATCAATGTTTTTAGATAAAGTATCAACTTTAAGTGATAATGCCTTATTGTTTTCAGTCAGTATTTTTATTTTTTCTCTATTTTCTTGTAATTCAGTATCTACATTATTTAATGTTACTGATAACATTTCAGTCTTTTTGAAATCTTTGTTAGTATCTTGTACCTTATCAACATATTCTATAATTTTATTTCTATCACTTTCTGAAATAGTGTAGATATTTTTAACTATTGGTGCTTTTTTTAGATTATTGATAATATCTTTAATATCATTTGTAGTTTTATCTAATTCATTAGACTTTTTACTCGCAATTTCTAGTGTTTCTTTATTCTTATTAAGTTCTTCCTTCATTGCTTGATAGTTAGTCATATCTTTAACATTTATGTCTTTATTTCTACCTTTTTCTTTCTTCTTTAAAATATTATTAAGGCCATATTCTTTATGTAATCTTCTAGTTCTACTAATTTAATCTTTTTAATTAAATTACCTACATAAATATCAGTAGAGTAATTAAATGCTAGAAAAGTAACATTATTTACAATGATTTTATGTGGTTCTAGGTAGTTCAAGTTAGTATTGTTTATTCGTTTGATACTACCATTGATAATCTTTGGTGTAATGTGGCAAAACTCACAAATAAACTCAATACGTTGTTTTAAATTACTTTCCATTTCTAACTCTTGTGTAGTAAACTTTATCATAAAACTCACATCCTTTCCTTGTTAATTCTTTTGTAAACACAAAAAAATCAACCCAAACGGATTGATATGTATCTCAAGTTCAAACTATAAAAGTTCGAACAGAAACGTCACTGGAGCCTTAACTATACACGTATGCGAAAAATGATACTCCTAAGAATGATTAAATCTCTCTGACAAATTTATTATACCATTCCATTAAATGTTTTCAAGGAGTATAGAAAAAATTGTCAAAATATAGTATAATTTTTGTGATGGGAATTTAATTTATACAGGGAGTTACAATTATGAAAAAAAATACTAATAATTTAAGTAAATTATTTAAATATTATAAAAAATATAAGTTTTTATCTATAATGGTAATTATATTAAGTTTGGGGTATGCTGGAATATCTTTATTATCACCTATATATGAAGGTAAAATGTTAGGTTTTTTTGAAAATTTTAATAAAAACCAAATATTAAATACTGCTTTATTTTTAGTTATATTAAGAATTATAATAGAAATAGTTACTAATTTATGGTCAAGAACAGTTTTGAAATTAAATGGAAAAGTAAATTTTGATTTAAAAAGTGATATGTTAAAAAGTTTAACTAATTTTGAAATAAAAAACTTTGATAATACAAATTCAGGACTTTTTATATCCAGATTAAATAAAGATACAACCGAATTATCTGAGTTATTTGATTATATAACAGATGATTTATCTGGTATTATACTTAACATCAGTTTTATAATTTATGTATTTTTTCTTAATATATATTTAGGCTTCTATTTAATTTTAAATGTAATTTTAGTATATATTTTAACATCAAAGAAATTATTTTATTACAAAAGAGTAAAAAAAGATTACAAAGAAAAAGATGAAAAAGTAGTAGGAATATATACAGACGTAGTAAGAGGAATAAGAGAAATAAAAGATCTTAATTTAAAGTCAACAGTTTTACAAGACGTCAATCAAAAACAAACGGAAACAATTAAGGCTGAAATAAAGAGTATAGATACAAGAAGGACATGGAATAGATGGATTAAAGCTTTTCAACATATATTAGACTTTATATTTATCTTAATATCAATTTATTTTATTACGCATAAATCTCTTGAAATCAGTTCATTTTTAGTAATTTTCTTATATAAAAATAAAGTACTAGATTTAATAAATTATATTTCTGAGATAAGAGAAAAATTAGCAGATGGAAAAGTATCATCTCAAAGAGTATTTGATATAATTACATATAAATCATTTTCTAAGGAAACATATGGAGATTTAGATATCAAAAATATAAAAGGTTCAATTGAATTTAAGAATTTGAAATTCAAATATGGTTCAAATAATTTATTTGAAAATCTTAATTTTAAAATAGATTGTAATAAAATGGTGGCTATAGTTGGAAAAAGTGGTGAAGGAAAGTCTACTATATTAAAGTTGATTAATAAAAGTTATAGTGCTAGTGATGGTGAAATCTTAATAGATAATTATAATATAAATACTTTATCAGAAACAACAATAAGAAATAATATTTCAGTAGTTTCTCAATCACCTTATATATTTAATCTTTCAATAAAAGAAAATATCAGATTAGCAAATCCTAAAGCTTCAGATAAAGAAATAGAAGATGTATGTAGGAAGGCTCAATTACATGATGCTATTATGGAAATGCAAGATGGATATGAAACAATTGTGGGTGAAAATGGAGTAATATTAAGTGGTGGACAAAAGCAAAGATTAGCAATTGCCAGAGTTCTTATAAAAAAATCAAAGATTGTTTTATTTGATGAGGCTACAAGTTCATTAGACAACAATAATCAAGAAAAAATTAAAAATATTATTAAGAATTTATCTAAAGATCATACAGTGATAATTGTGGCACACAGACTGAGCACAATAATTGACTCAGATTGTATATTTGTTTTAAACAATCATGAAATAATTGATAGTGGTACTCATAATGAATTAATAAAGAAATGCCCAGAATATAAAAATTTATATGAAATTGAAGGTTAAAGTTGTAAAGACAATGCTTAATTGGCATTGTCTTTGTCGTTTATAATAGATAATAAATATTCTTTTATCTCACTGTTCTGTATTTTTAAATTTTCTATTTTAGTCCCAATTGCTTGTTCATTTTCAAAATAACCTAGATAATGAAATTTGTTTTTTACTTTGATTAAACAATTGATATTTTCTTCTAGTGTTTTAAGAATTTTTTCTATAATATATTTATCTATATTAGTTTTTATTTCCTCTTTAATTTTTGAATTTTTAACTTTATATCCTACAATTAAATTTCTAATATATCCAGATTGAGATAAATTTAATTTTGAAGAATCTCTTTTTAAAATAAATTTTTCATCATCACTTAAAAAAACATTAACTTTATTATTTCTTATTCTCATAATTTAACGTCTCCTTTCTAAAATTTAAGGGTATGGGAATTCCCATAATAGAATTTGTATAGGAGTACAAATTCAGTGCTTGCCAGACAAAATATGTGAGTACGTCCTCACATATTTTCAGTATAAATTAGTTCTTTTAAAATTATTTCTTCTGCTGTATTTTTATAATTATTCATTAATTTTACCCATTCAAGTTGGTTAATTTCTTTATTTCTTTCAGATAGTTTTTCATCTCTTTTTTTATAACTTTTCATTAACTTATTTAGCAAAGTTTCTGCATCTTTACTTACTGAAACAAGATGATTAGTAAGTTCATCTTTCATTAA
>OBAI01000040.1_pt1 | contig 154761 bp, 154 predicted proteins | sample 1517461 | NCBI WGS metagenome assembly OBAI01 (sample SAMN04571696, study PRJEB22368) | human gut metagenome | biome: human gut; material: stool | host: Homo sapiens | place: Luxembourg | collected 2012-06-29
GCATTTCCGTTTATTATTAGAGTTGTTGAGATTGCTGCAAATCCAATACTCATTAGTAATATTGCTATTATAAGCATACTTTTCTTCTTCATATTATTTCCTACTTTCTACTATTTTATTTTATAATACCCCCCCCGATTTTCAAGTCGTTTTGGTGGGTTTACACAAAGTTTTCAAAATTTTTTTAATTTTTGCATATTAAAATACACATCTTTTAAATTATTTTACATTACATTTTTTATTTTCACCTAATTTCACACACCTATTCTATTTTTATTATACTACATTTTTGTCGTAATATATAAACTTTATTTTTAGGTTGTGTAAAGTGATTTTTTTCATAAAAAAAATACACATTAGTATAACTATTGTATATTTTTTTTATTAAAAGATAACTTTTTTTTATTTCATTGAACTTTTTTGCCATTTTAGACAGTTTTGTTCAATGAAATTAATTGTTTTCAAAAAAATGAGAAAACCTTGCTCTACTTTTCTAGATTTTCTATTGCACTTATAAGTCCAAGTTTACCATATTCATAAGTTAATCCACCTTGTTGATATGCAATATATGGTTCTCTTATTGGAGCATCACATGAAAACTCAATGCTTGAACCTTGTGTAAATGAACCTGAAGCCATTATAACTTGATCCGTATAACCTGGCATATCCCAAGGAATTGCTGTAACGTTTGCATCAATTGGAGATCCATATTGAACACCTTGAACATATTTTATTAATTTTTCTCTATCTCTAAATATAATATTTTGAACTATATCACATCTATGATCATTATATTTTGGTTCAACATCATATCCAAGACTTTCCATTACTTTACTTGTTAAAACAGCTGTTTTTAAAGAGGAAGCAACAACACTTGGAGCAAAAAATAAACCCTCTAAAATTTGTTTATTTATACCAAGCGTTGGTCCAACTTCTAAACCTTCTCCAGGAAGTGTAAGTCTTTCACCTACCAATTCAATTAAATCACTTCTACCAACTACATATGCTCCATTAGGCGCAATACCTCCACCTAAATTTTTTATTAAAGAACCAACAGCAACATCAGCTCCAACTTCAATTGGAGTTTTTCTTTCAACAAATTCACAATAACAATTATCAACCATAACTATAATATCTTTATCAATACTTTTAATTAATTTAATTACTTTTTCTAGTTTTTCAATACTCAAAGATTTTCTTGTTGAATAGCCTTTACTTCTTTGTATTTCAATTACTTTAACTTTTGTATTCTTTAGAAATGATTCAATTGCCTCATAGTCAAAATCATCATTAACTAAGTCTATTTCATGGTAGTTTATATTAAAGGATGCAAGTGAACTTGGATTTTCTTTTATTCCAATAACTTCATGTAATGTATCATATGGACATCCACTTATTGAAAGAAGTAAATCTCCAGGTCTTAAAAGAGAAAAAAATGTTACATTTAAAGCATGAGAACCAGATATAAACTGACTTCTAACAACGGCACTTTCACTTTTAAAAATATCAGCATAAACTTTCTCAATTATTTCTCTACCTAAATCATTATATCCATAACCAGTAGTTGAATTAAAAGCATTTTCACTTAAGTTATTCTTTTTAAAACTATTTAACACTTGTTCACTAAAGAAAAACTTATTATCATCAATTTCTTTAAATTCAGCTGTTAATTCATTTTCACATTCTACAACTATTTTTTTTATTTCATCTCTTGTCATAAATTCTTTACCTCCACAATTTCTCCACTTTCACGTTTTTCAACATCACTTATTATATATTTAACTAAATCTTCTGGATCAATTAATTTTTCTTGACCAACTTTTTCCATTTCAACTCTTAAAAAGTCTTGATTCATATTTATTACTTCACTTGTACTAATCCACCCTGGAGCATAAGCAACCACTTTTCTATCAGTAACAACTGCAAAGTCTTTTGTTAATATATTTACTCCCGCTTTAGAAGCATCATAATCAATGCTTATTGGATTAAAATTATCCAAAGAGTTATTTGAACTAATATTAATAATTACCCCTTTTTCACTCATTTTAGGTAATGCGTACTTTGTAACTAAAAAGGTACCTACAACATTAGTTTCCAAAACACTCAAAAAATCTTTTCCACTTTTTTGGGTTATATCTTCATCTTTAGAAATAGCTGCATTATTTATAAGAATATCTATATCATCTATATTAAAAAAAGTAGAATCAACTTCATTTTCTTTTCTAATATCACACTTTATACATCTTAAATTATCATATTCATTTTCCATAATATAAGCATTATCAACACTTTTATTATAAATTGCATAAACTTTATAACCTAAAGAAAGTAGATACTTAGTAAAATTTTCTCCTAAACCCTTACATCCACCAGTAACAACCGCGATCACTTTTAACACTTCCATTTCATATTTATTATATAAAAAAGACCTGTTTATAACAAGTCTATTTAAGTAAGAAAAAGTATAAAAGAACAATTATTCCAAGAACAATTCTATACCATCCAAATGCTTGGAAATCATGTTTTTTAATATAAGAAAGTAAGAATTTAATAACAATAATACTTACAATAAAGGCAACTAAAGAACCAACTCCTAAAATCATAAGTTCGCCTGTTGCAAAAACAAGTCCAACATCTTTAATATATTTAACTAATTTTAGTAAGCTTGCTCCTGCCATTACTGGTATAGCTAGTAAAAATGTAAAATCAGCTATAGTTTTTCTTTCAAGTCCAATAAGCAATCCACCAACAATAGTTGCTCCACTTCTACTAGTTCCTGGAATTAATGCAAGTACTTGAAAAACTCCAACAACAAATGCTTGTTTATAAGTAATATCTTTTAAACTTTTTGTAGTCTTACTACCAATATTCTTTTTTTCAAAAATAATAAAAATTATACCATAAAGAATAAGCATTATTGAAACAACTATACTATTATAAAAATGGGCATCAAACCAATCATCAAAAAGAAGACCAATAATTGCTGCTGGAACACAAGCAACTAAGATTTTACCCCAAAGGGAAAAAGTTTCTTTTCTTTCTTCTTTTTCTTTTTTAAATGGCCAAATACTTTTAAAATAAAGTATAACTACCGCCAGTATAGCTCCAAGTTGAATAACAACTTCAAATAACTTATAAAATTCACTTGTAACATTTAAATGAATAAAATCATTCAAAAGAATCATATGCCCAGTACTTGATATCGGAAGCCACTCAGTTATTCCTTCAACTATACCAAATAAGATAGCCTTTAAAATTTCCATAAATATCCTTCTTTCGCTTAATTCATTATATCATATATGAAAGTTTTTTATTCGTAAAAAAGTTATTTTACATAAATCTTGATATATAAAAAAGTATGATATTTCTATCATACTTGGTGAGAAAACGTTTTTGTTTTATTCTGCTTCCCTTTTACTAGCTAAAAAAGAAACCTTATCAACAATTACTTCAGTTATATATTTTTCTTCTTCTTGCTCATTTTTATACTTTCTTGTTTGAAGACGACCTTTAACTCCAACTAAATCACCTTTATGGCAATAGTCACTTGTACTCTTAGCTATACCATTCCAAAGAATACATCTTATGAAGTCAGTTTCATATAAACCATTTTCATTTTTATAGCTTCTTTGAACAGCTAAATTAATTGTAAGCATGTCTTTTTCATCGCCAATATTCTTAAGAGTTGGATCTTCTGTAAGTCTTCCAATTAAGTAAACAACATTATGCATTATCTTTCCTCCTTTCATGATTTTTAGCCTATCACAAAGGCCTATTTCTTGTAAAAACGCAAAATTTTAAATTTGGAGGGTCAGATCTTTAATATCTGTATTGATTTATATGCAAAACGTAAAAATCTGTCAAAAAAAAGCTACCAATTTTAAAGTTTGGTAGTTTTAACATTTTTTTTAAATTTCTTTCATTAAACGGTTTAATTCAACAGCATATTCCATAGGTAATTCTCTCTTAAAATCACTTATAAATCCCATAATTAGCATCTCTTTTGCTTGATTTTCTGTTAATCCTTTACTTCTTAAATAAAACATCTTTTCTTCACTTATTTTAGAAACTGTTGCTTCATGTTCAAGCTTGCTTGAATCATTATTAACTTCATTAATTGGATATGTATCACTTATCGCATTATCACTTAAAAGAATTGTATCACATTTGATAGATGCATATGCGTTTTTAGCGCTTTCTGCAATTTTTACTTTTCCACGATAATTAGCAATTCCACCCTCATCAGCAATACTCTTTGAAACAATATTACTTCTAGTGTTAGCGCCTATATGTATCATTTTAGCTCCAGCATCTAAATGTTGATTTTCTTTTGCATAGGCAATAGAAATAGAATTACCAACAGCATTATCTCCAAGTAAGATACAAGAAGGATATTTCATAGTAACTCCACTTCCAACGTTACCATCAACCCAATCCATTACCCCATTTTCTCCGACAATCGCTCTTTTAGTAACCAAATTATATACATCTTTACTCCAATTCTGTATTGTTGAATACTTACATTTAGCTCCACGTTTTACATAGATTTCAACAACTCCAGCATGAAGCGAAGACACTGAATAACTCTTAGCTGTACATCCTTCAATATAAGAAAGTTCTGCACCTTCATCAACAATAATTATTGTTCTTTCAAATTGACCTAAAGAAGATGATTCTATTCTAAAATAACTTTGTAAAGGTCTATCAAGTTTAGTATAAGGAGGAATATATATAAAAGACCCTCCACTCCATAAAGCTCCATTTAAAGCTGTATATTTATTTTCATCATACTTAACAAGATTATTAAAATATTCTTTAAAAAGATCAGGATATTCTTTTAAAGCTTCATCTGTTGATAAAAATATTACACCTTTTTCTTGAATTTCGTCACGTCCATGATGATATATTACTTCACTTTCAAACTGATTTGAAACTCCACTTAAATGTTCTTTTTCAGCATCTATTACTCCTAAAGTTTTAAATTTATTTCTAATGTCACATCTAACATTATTCCAATCACTTGTTAAATTGCCTTCTTTTTTATAATAATTTAATTTCGAGAAATCAAGTTCTATTTTAGGACCAAAATTGGGATTTTCAAGTTCTAAAAATTTTCTATAGGAATTAAGTCTAAATTCAAGCATCCATTCTTCTTCCCCTTTAGACTTACTTATTTTTTTTATTAATTCTTCACTTAACATTTCCATAAACATCACGAAGATATTATATAATAAAAGAGTACATTTTTAAAGTACTCTTTTTAATCTAGTTCAAGTTCATATAGAAGTTCATCTCCTATATTCCCTTCAATATCTTTTCTATAATCTTTTATCGTATCAATGAGTTCAAATCCAGCCTTTTCAAACATCAACTTAGCACCAATATTTCTGCCATCACATGTAGCATATAAACATTCCAAGTGACTTTTTTTCATTTCTCTTATAACACTTTTTAATACTTCTGTTCCATATCCTTTTCCCCAATGAGATTTTTCAATAAATATATTAACTGATTTACTTCTACTATCCTCTTGATAAAGAAATACATACCCAATAACCTTATTAGTATCCTTTTCTTGAATAACCGATCTAATCAAATATTCATCTTTATAAGCCCTCATAATATAGTCAGTGAAATCATCTATTGAATGAATATCTTTCATTTCAGGAATGTACCTTAAAACATCCAAATCACTTCCCCATGTTTCATACATAAGAGAAATATATTCAGGGATAAATTTTTTAATAATCAAACGTCTAGTTGTAAATTCCATAAACATTCCTTCTATTCTTACGTTTATTATACCATATCATAATTAAAAGTATACATAAAAAAATGTTGATATGTAAAACTAATCATCAACATCTTTATTGATATATAAAACAATAAATCTTATCAAATCACTTATCATTTTCTTACTTTCTGAACTTAATTTTGTACTTTCTTTTAATATAGCTAATACATTTTTCAAATTTCTTCCTTTAAGTTCCAAAAGAGACGTAATATTTGCACGTTCAAATATAGAAAATAAATCTTTAACAAATTTCTCACGTGTTTCCAAATCATATGTTTCTAACCATTCGGTTATACTTTTATCAACTCTTTTACTGAACATTGAAAGTTTTACTCTTTTAAAATAATCTTCATCAACCATCCAACTTGTTAATTCATGAGCCATTATTCCTTTATTTGTAGATTTTACAACAACATAATCATTTTTATGACGTAATAAAAGTCCAACAACACTAGAATCTGGAATTATTAATTCATATTTAGGTAAGATTCTCTTATATTCTTTAGAGTCAATTTCGTGTTTTAAAATACCTGGTCCATCATTGCTATAAACTTTTATAATTTTATTTCTTATTAAAGGATTTGCATACATTGCAGCAACAAGAGCAATATTACCACCCTTAGAATGTCCACCAATAATATATTTTCTTAAAGAAAAAGGAGAAATATGAGAGTTTATATATTTAATAGCAGCCCTTTGAGATGCAATTGGAAACTTATATGCAAGTTCAAAATCTTCTCTCCATCCACTTACTAAATCATCAGTTCCTTCAAAAGAAATATAAGTAAGATTTTTATCAATATCGATAAATAAACATGAGAATTGTAAATCACTGCTATATTGATAAGTATAATTATATAGCATCAAGTCTTTATATCTTTTTGTATCTTTAATACTTTCAAGAACTTCTACCGCATCTCTTGCCGCTAAAACAAAACCTTTTATTTCTTTTTTTGTATGATGTTCAAAATACTCAGTTGCACATGAATTAATACTTATTTTTTTATGTACCAAAATATCTTTATAATCAATATATGCAAGAGATGAAAATATTAAATTATCTACTTCATTAAAACCTTTTTCAGAAAAACTCTTATCTCCATAATTTTTTATATAATCAAATATATTTGCCATATAACCTCCACTTTAAAAAGAAAGAACTAATCTTTCTTCATCATCATTCTCTTTAACACTTCTAGTAAAACAATTATCAAAGCTCCAATTATAAAAAACAATATATTAAATGTTTTAAAAGTCATCATTTCCATTGGAACTTCTAAAGTCGTCGGTCCATTAATTATTGCATATAGAGAACCAACCATCATTCCTAAAATAAAATACACGGTTTTACTTCTATGGTTATTTAAACAATTTTTTAATATTCTAACAAATGCAACAATACCAAATAAAACACCTAAACCAAATACTAATAAAAGTGGAAACACTGAAAAATCAAAGCTAATAAATTTCTTTATTGCACCAATTATTGGAATATATAATCCAAATATCAATAATAATGTTGAACCACTTATACCAGGTAAAACCATAGCCGTAATTGCAATAGCTGCTGCAAAGAATATATATATAATATTGAAAAGACTTAAGTTATTAACATCAACTCCTAAACTAGAGTGAGTAGTAAAATAACTTATTCCTGCTACTAAAATAGCTCCTAAGATCAAAAATACAATATTTTTATAATGTCCTTTTACAGAATTCTTTTCTTCTTTAATAACTTGAGGAATTGAAAATATTATAAATCCTAAAAATAATGAACTCATTTCATATATCTTACTTGTAAACATATTTGAAAGCATGGTTGCAGCAAGTAAGAAACCAATTACCCAACCTAATCCTAATTTTATTAAGAACATAAATGCTTTTCTCTTTGAATCCATATTTCCTCTAAATAAATCGTCTAAAGAATTTATAAACTCATCATAAAATCCTAAAAGAAATGCAATTGTTCCACCAGACACTCCAGGAACTGAATCAGCAAGTGCCATACAAAAGCCATTAAACACATTTATTAGTAATAATTTTATTTTTTTCATAATTACCATCCAATCTAGAATAATTATACATTACATACAAATTTAAAACAAGAAAAAAACATTAAGCATATTTCTTAATGTTTTCACTTGCTCTTTTTACATCTTTTTCATATGGAATCATTACATATCTTTTTTTGCTAGGTGCTGTATAAGTATTCATTGATGCATCTGATCCAGATACACTTTGTCTTTCTATTTTATAAGCACTCATATCTTCAAGTTGATTCTTTACCATTAATGATATAAGACTACTTGGAATATTAGTTTTATACAATTTACTTAAAGATGACAACGTTTTATCATACTTTAAAAGAATTGATTTATCAGTTGTAATTTTAGAAATGACAGCTTCTAATACTTGTTGTTGATTCAAAATTCGATGTCTATCTCCTAAAGCATACGCATGTCTTTCACGAGCATAACTTAGTGCCTCACCACCATTAAAATGATTCATCCCTTTTTTTACATTTGTTTTTATAGCTCCACCATCACCACAATAAGTTGTAAAAGCCTTATCACTTTTAATATCAATTCCACCAAGTAAATCAACTACCTCTACAACTGAAGAAAAACCAACTTTAATATAATAATCAATCTTAATATCAAACAATTTTTCAACAGTTTTAACACTTGTATCTATACCATAAATACCTGCATGAGTTAGTTTATCTTTTAAACCAGTTTTACCATATACTGATACATAATAATCTCTTGGAATACTTGTTAAAAGTACTTTTTTATTTTTAGGATCTACACTTATAATCATATTTACATCACTTCTAGTTTTACTAGCAATATAATTACTACGTGCATCACTTCCAGATAAGAAAATATTAAATGGCTTAAGTTCATCCACTGAATTATCTTTTTTTACATTCTTTTTTACTTCAACATTAAAACTATATATTATGTTAACTTTACTTTCATCAATTTCTTTTTCGTCAACTAGCATATTATAATAAGTTTTATCAAGTAGCATTGAATTTACTTTATTATCTAAAAAATCATGAGCCAAAGAATACATATCGTCATAAACGTTTTCACTAGCATTTACTCGCTTTTTTAATTCTTTTAAAACCTCAGCTGAGTTTTCTTCACTTAGATACCCAAAGTTTTTAATTGATCCTAAATCACGAATATTATCTTTTAAAACATAAACACCATATTCACTTATTTCTACAGAATCATTATTAAAAGCATGACGCAGATAATCAATTGTTTCATTTCCATAATAATAACCAATTAAAGAAATAATAATTGTTATTACACTTATTACAAGACCAATTATATTAAGCCACTTTTTCTTTGTATATAAAAGTAAACTAGTAAGATTAAATATAATCATAACACTTATAAATATAATGAAATATTTATTTGGTAACATATTTAGACCTTTAATTGTAAATATACAAACAATTGATAATATAATGGTTAAAATACTAAAAACAATTTTTAATACATTTTTCATAACATTCCCTCACATCGAAGCGTATTATAGCAAATTTTAAGTTTATTTGCAAATTTCAGAATATGCGAACAAGTGTATTGATTACAGTATACTTTATTGTTATAATTTGTTTGGAACATCAGTTGTTGAGTGTCTACCTCTAATATTCATAGAGAGGAGGTTTGATATAATGAAAAAAAGAACCTTTATCATAAAAGTTCTTAAATACATTACTATCATTTTATTTCTTCTTATCATTTTGATAGTTGTAATAAAAAAATAGACACTTAATTCAAAAGAATTAAATGTCTGCTGTAAAATAACAGGTAGACATTCAACTCGGAAAAACTGAATGTTCCCTTTTTTATTGTATGCAAGTTCTCTTGCTAAATTCATTTTACCATATTTTTAGATTATTTTCTAGATTAATTATGAAATATGCTATTACTTATTAAATTAGAAATACTTTATAAATATGTTTATAGAAAAATTAATTACTTTTATTGATACAAATACAGAAAAAAAATTAAGTATCTTATATTTTATTTGAAGATAATTTGTTTGACGATAAATGTAAAGTGTATTCCTTATTATTTTCTGTTATAACAGAAACATACATATCAGGAATGCCTTCATCAATTTTAAACTGCTTTAAATTAAATAATTCTGAGTTTTTTCGTGTATCTCTCCATATGAAATTCATAGCATTTTCACCGCCTTCAACTATGAGTTTCTCTTCTCCATTATACACATAATAGTATTTCACTTTTTTTAACTCTTCAGTTATTTCAAAATGAATTTTACACGGAGAAAAATAAATATAATCCGGACTTGTAACTAACAGTCCTTGATTGCATGAAATATCACTTGATTTATACTCCATCTCATAAATGCTATTTCTATTATAGAATTTAATAGTAAAAAGCATACTAAACAGCAGTAAAAATCCACATACAAAAACGGCTGTAACTTTAAGCGCTTTTTTATAAAACTTTCCAGAGTTTATACTCTTAATTGCTAAATCAAACAAATCATCTTTACTTGTTAAACCAAATAAACTATCTAATGTAATTTTATAATAATCACAAATATTTAATAAAGTTGAGTAATCAGGAATACTTTTGCCAGTCTCCCAACGAGATACTGCTTGCCTACTAACAAATAATTTCCTACTTAACTCTTCTTGGCTTAAATTATTTTCTAGTCTCAATTTTTTTAGATTATTAGCCAATTTATCAACATTCATCAGTTTTATCACCTCAATTACATATTATCATATTTATTAAAAATTAGAAGCAATTTGTAATTGACATCAATGTTGACATACTATCTTTTTTTATTTTTTCCACATTAATTTATAGCATTTATTATATCGTTTGCAACAGTTTCAATTTTATCACTATAGTTAAGAATATCTGGATAATTTAAACAATTATCAAAAAATGCTTTATACACTAATTTTCCTTCTGCACTTTCAATAAATGATCCAAGTGATGTTAAAACACCATCAGTTGAATATTCATTTCTAGATTTTGAGCCTACAACTAAAACTATCATTTTTTTATCTTTCAGCTTTTTCTCACTATAAAGAGGATTTAACCTATCAATAAATATTTTCAAGTCACCTGATAAAGTGTTCCATCTCGTTGGCGTAATAAAAAGTAACACTTCAGCATTATTAACTTTATCAATGTTTGCTTTCATATCATCATTAAAATCACATACACCATTTTTATCACAGTCCATACAACCAGTACATAAATATATTTTTTGATTACCTGGCACTATAATATCACTTGAAATTCTATTTTTATCAAAAATAGTTTTTAAACCGTTTGCTAAGTGAATTGAATTACCTTCTCTTCTTGAACCTACAATCATTAATATTCTAGACATATTATCACCTAAAATTATTATGTTTTAAATCACAAATTTTATACTATTGATTTTTTTTAGAAATTTCATCATAAAACATTGTAATTGTCTCATCAACTGATATTTCCGTACCTTCAAATTTTGAAGTTAAATATAATTTATCAAAATTAGCACATCTCGATAAAGCTACATATACTTGTCCAGCTGCAAAACTTTTTTCAAAATTTACACCTATTTGCTGATAAGTTTTTCCTTGAGATTTGTGTATTGTTATAGCGTAAGCTAATACAATTGGATATTGCGAAACAGTGGCTACTATTCGACGTTCTATTTTACCTAATTCACGATTGTATGAATAATCATACCGATGAAAATCACGTTTATTAACTTGATATTCAGTACCATTTATAACAATAAGGATTCCATTTTCACTTAAATCAGATACAACACCTATACTTCCATTTACTATAGAAGAATTAAAATCATCATTTGATATATACATTATTAATGCACCTTTTTTTAGTTTTAAAGATAAACTACAAGGGAAATCATTTTCCCAATTTTTCTTTTTATAAAAACCATCTTGAGCATTAAAGTCAGCATTATAAGTAAATTCCGGTGATTCGATTGCATCTAACTTTAAATTATTAATATTTTCTGCTTCACGTCTTGTAGGAACAAGCATCATAACTCCATTAGGAATATCTTCAACATACCTGCTATTTAACATATCAATTTGTTTTGATGTAATCTTTCCAACACGAACATTATTCAACAGATCAATAAATTCACTATCTTTTTGTCTAAAAACTTCTTTTAATTCTCTAAAATGAAAATTACCATTTTTATACGCATCACAAAAGAAAAAATAAATACCTCCAAATCGATCTCTCAAATAATCATTTTGTTCATCGTTATAAACAGGCGGTAGCTGAAATAAATCGCCAAAAAATATCATTTGTACACCGCCAAAGGGTAACGCATTTCTTCGCACATTTTGTAAAATCAAATCAATTTGATATAACAAGGATACCCCAACCATAGATATCTCATCAATTACAATTGTATCAACATGTTTTAACATAGTACTTTTTATATTACTTAAACATATATCCTTATCTAATTCCAAATTATTAGAACCAAATAATTTATGCAAAGTCATACCCGAAATATTAAGCGCTGATATTCCAGTCGGTGCAGCAAATAAAACTTTCTTTTTTGTGTTTTGTTGAAAATATTTTAAAAGATAACTTTTACCAGTTCCAGCCTTACCTGTAATAAAATAATTGTCATTTGTATCTTCAAGTTCTTCGAATATTTTCTTTTTTTCATCATTTAATTCAAAATTTTCAGTATTTTCTCCATTATTTTTAAATACATTTGTAATTTTATTTTCTTTTTCAAGATTTTTAGCTCTATTTCTTAAAACTATTTCTGATATTTCCATTAAATGTATTCCAAAATTAGTTAGAATAGCAGAAATTCTTTCATACTCTAACCCAGGTTTTTTATAATTCAAAAATACAATATGTTCAAGATCGTTATAAGTTAAATAACCGCTTTGTTTATATCTTTTTTCTAATTCCAACAATACTTTTTGAGTTGTTTTATCATAATCATTAAATAAAGGATTTTCAGATATAGGAACTACTTTCATTAAATTTAAATTGTTTTCATCAGTTTTTTTAATATATGCTTTAGTATTTTTCTTTGTTTCAATATTCTCATTTTTTCTTTCTTCCATCTTCTTGTTAAAATCGTTTTCGCTTTCTAAATTATTACTATTTTTCTTATTTGTAAATTTCACTAAGAAGGAAATTAGAAAAGACAATATAATATTAATTATAAAAAAATATATTACTACATCACTAAAATCCATAAAGACTCACCTAATCTAAGGAAATTATATAAAATTATATTTAAATGCACAATACAAAATACGAAAAAAAGATAATTAATGCCTTTTTATCATATTTATAAAATATTTAAAGTTTTCATCTTTTGAAAATAATAATAACATAATTACATTTGGAACAATTAAAGCTATCAATACATTACTTATGAATTGAAGATAAACATTATCAAAACTTATTAATATAGCTAATGAATAAGTAAATCCTGCTATAAGAATAAATATTATAAAATAATAGATTGTTTCTTTCATATAATCAGAAATTTTTCTTCCAAAAAGTTTATTATAAACATATTTTGGATAGCTATAACACCATAAAACTAGTCCACTTCCAATTGTTCCCATGAATACTCCCATAAGTCCAAATTTTTTAACAAATATAATTGATAAAACTATATTTAATAAAGATTCAATTATAGGAACAAAACGGTCCTCATAAAATATACCTGCTGCTTCTTTAAAAGCTCCATATGTTGAACGTGATGAAACAATAAAGAAGTTAATTACCAAAACTAATAAAACTTTTGTAGGTAAAACAAATTTATACCCTATCCAAATAGTTATGAAGCTATCCATTATTACAAATATACAAATCGATGAAAAACATGATATCCAAAAGTTAACAAAACGAATTTTATTAAAAACATCAAATTGTTTTGTTTTTGATTCGGTTACAAGCAAATTACCAACACTAGCTCTTGTAGCTTGAATAATATGATTTATTACAGTTTGAACAGCATTAATAATCATATAATAATTAGAATATAAACCAACAGTTACTAATCCTAAATACTTAGAGATGATAATATTATCCGTTCCTGATACAATAAAAGTTCCTATTTTGTGAAAAAACAAAGCTTTAATTTTTTGAAATATATCTTTTTCAGTTTTACTATCTAACTTTGTAACATTATTATCTAAAAGATAACTATATCTTCTATTAACATAAGAAGATATAACAATATTTTCAACTAAACGCATCATTACTTTTATTATTAAATATAAATAATAATCATGAGTAAAGTAAAGGAATGTAAGTTGCATCGTATTAACTAGTATTGTATATCCCATATGAATTATATTTGTTATATACTCTTTTTGATCTGCATATAACATACTTCTCTTATAAGATAAAATATATGAGCAAATAGTTTCAAGCAAGAAAAGAATATAAACTAAATATACATTAATACCTACTGTAACACTTTCTATATCAACAATATATTTAATAAAAGGTATAATCATAATGCCTATAATTGAAATTATTAATGTAATAATTCGATAGCTTTTTTTATAAAATTGCATCAATGATTTAATTTTTTCATGATCATTCTCTGCAATTGGTTTATACATATTATAAATTATCGCTGAACCCATACCAAGTTCAACAATACCAAGCATGGATATCACATTTGAAAAAAGACCATTTAATCCTAAATATTCAGATCCTAATATTTTAATAAAAACCGCTTGAGCTACAAGTCCAACTATAATCGTTAAGACATTTGAACTAACTGCAGTAATCATATTCTTAAAAGAACTTTTTTTACGTTCACTTTTCATGCTTCACCTACTTTCAACTAAAAATGGACATATAAGGAACTGTCCTATCAGCCTTTAAAATACAATAATAATAAATCCAAAAACATAAAGCTAAAATTAAAAGTATAAACAAAAATATATTTTGATACTTCTTACCAACAAATATTTTAGGAAATTGTGGAATAGTAAATATTGAGAAATATAAATAATAATAAGAAAATCTTTGAGCAAAATTAGATATTTTTCCTAAGTTATAAAGAATAAACCCCATATAAATAACAAATGGAATATCTTTTAACTTTGTTTTACTAATAACTTTACCACTAATAAAACATAATAAAGTTATCAAAATCACCATAACATGCTCAACACCAATAATATTTGATGAATTATCTTTTATATAGAATAAATATCTTTGACTTAGAATATTAGAATTAATTAAAAAACTAATTATTTCTTTATAAAAAATTACAAACATAACAACTAAAAACAATATAAAAATTTTTACTAAATTAGTGTATTTACCTTTAAATAGACTAATTATTTTATACATTATAAATAAAATAAATCCAATAATAGCTGTATTATGAAATAAAAATGCCAACAGTATTAAAAATAAAGATTTTTTATTATCAGTTTTATAAAAACAAAAAGAATATAAAATAATACTTATTGATATTGTTTGTCTGATCATGTTTAACGATCTATTATAAAAAAGTAATAAAAACAAAAGATAAGAAATCCATGGAGGACAATCTTTTTCATAATAAACACATGCCTTCAAAATAAAATATTGTATTATAAATTGAAGAATAAAATATACTATATTTACACTTGGAATAGTTTTAACAACTAACATATTAATTAGTATATATAAGTATTCTATGCCTGTATGATTGGCAATATAAGGCATTGTTTTTCCTCTTAAACACAAATCATAAACTATTCTAACATAATTATTAGTGTCTGTTCCAATACCTGCTTGCCTAAATCCTGCTAAAAGTGATGGAAACAATATAGCAAAAATAAGAAACATTTTCTTTTTTGCTGAAGATGTTGTTTTACCATATAAAAATAGGAATATAGTACTTAATAAAAACACAAATAAATATATAAACATGTTATCACCTTTTTATCTTATAATAGATTTTATTAATTATAAAATAAAATCTATATTTTTTTTGAATTAATAACTTAGTAAGAAACCTATCTTTAAATTCTAAACTCTTTAAAGGATTCAAGTTTACTTGTATCATTTTAATATCAGTTTTTTCATAAATATAACTCATAATTTCTAAAAATTCTTTATAGTTTATGTTAGTTGTTTTAATCAAATATTTTAACTTCATATTTAATCTTTTAAAAATAAAAGTTTTCATAAAATCTGTATCATTGCAATATTTGGAAAGCGATTCAAATACATTAACATTGTCAATGCATTCTTTTACTCTTACTTCAACATTACTTTTCTTGGTCATGCTATTATCATTATATAGATAATTATATCCAACATAATCAACATAACCATAACTGTTACCATTCGCAAAACATTCACATATAAACTTTATATCTTCTGCAAATTTTATACTTGTATCAAATCTTACATTTTTAATGATATCCTTTTTTAAAAATATTCCGCCACCATAACCAAAAAATATATTTTTCATGATTAAATCCATTGAATCTTTATTAAAGATAATATTTCCTAAAGGATATTTTACTTCATTAATTACTTTTCCATCCAAAGTAATATTTCTATATCCACATCTTACTATATCACATTCAGTTTTAGTAGCATAATTGTGTACAACTTCAATAAAATCTTTATCAATATAATCATCACTATCGACAAACATAATATAGTTCCCAGTTGATAAATCTATACCTAAGTTTCTAGCACTGCTGACTCCACCATTTTCCTTATAAACATATTTCAATCTCTTATCATTTACTTTTTCTATAATGTCTTTGGTATTATCAGTTGAACCATCATCTATAACTATTAATTCAATATTTTTAAACGTTTGATTTAATATTGAATCAATACATTTTTTTATATACTTTGATGTATTATATGTTGGAACAATTACAGTAACAAGATTCATTTACATCGTCTCCAATTCTTTAATTAACACTTTGCTAGACTTAATGGCATTTTTATAAACAAACAAATTTTTACTTCTTTTAGTCTTTTTAATCGAATTTGTAGCAGAATCTTCATTGTGAAATATAACAATTTTAGGATTATATACAGATTTAAGCCCACATTTTTTTAATTTAGCAGCCAATATCTTCTCCTCCATATACATAAACGTTCTTGAATCCAATCCATTAAATTGTTCAAAATACTTTTTAGAAAATATTAAAAATGCTCCATGTAAAACAATATTCTCTTGTCTTTCATCAACACCATCCATATTATAATAACTCTTTATTGTTCTTTTTTTCAAAAATATTTTTTTTAAACCATCATAAATAAAACTAATATAAAACAAGTTACAATAATAATTAACATATAATCTAAATACTCGTTTTTTCAACTCTTTTAAGGAAATCAACTCTTTTTGAATTGGATTTACTCTATTACCAGGAAGAAGTATTTTAGGCCCCATTACTGCATAATGACTATTTTCATACTCATCTTTAACTAATTTATAAAAATTATCATCTAGTAAATAAGTATCATTATTGAGCATAACAACAAAATCAGCGTCAAAATTTTTATGAATATACTCAAAACCTAAATTATTACCATTCGCAAATCCCAAGTTTTTAGAAGAAAGTATAACCTCTATAGTTTTATCGTTTTCATACTCAGACTTTAAACTCATTCCTGATTTATTCAGTGAATTATTATCTACAACAACAATTCTATAATTAGCACGAATATATTTTTTGATTGATTCAACACACTTTCTTGTATCGTCAATTGTGTTATAGTGAAGAATTAAAAAAACAATATCAACTTTCTCTTTCATAAATTAACCTCTTTTCCCGTTTTTTTATCTCTAAAAGGAATTCATTATCATCTTTGATATATGGTTTTAAAATATTATAGAATGATGAAGCATCGTCCCAATACTCATGATTCTTATACTTTTCTCCTAAAGTTTTTTCAACTCGTAAAGGAAACTTAAATAATTTATTATCCACTTTTATTGCACAACCATAATCAATAACCTTTATATTTCCTTGATTTATTATTATATTTTTTGGTCTAATATCTCTATGTACAATTTTATAACTATATAAATAGTCTAAATATTCAATTATTTGCTTTAATATTTTATCATTGACCATATTTTCCTTTAAGTACTCATCAAAAGTTTGGCCATCAACATATTCTTCTATGAAATATTTTTTAGATACTTTTAATATTCTAGGAACAAAATTACTTTGATTTAAAATATTCAAGATATTTATTTCATTTTTATACAAATTAAAAATATCAAAACCTTTTATTATAACTTTCTCATTCAAGTACTTTCCAAGATAAACATTTGAACCACTAACATAATTATGTTTCTTTCCTAATTGAATTGCTTGATATTCTTTTTTAATTTTTTTATAAATTGAAGTGTTAAATAAATCATTAATTATAATTATAATTCTATAATATATAGCAACTAAATAATGTATCATTTTCCCCTCCAGTATTCTACTATAAATATAATTCTATTTTTTATCATTTTAAACAAAGAATGATGTTTTAACTCAGAAACATTGTTACTATGTCTTCTATACCTAATTAATTTATCGTTAATAAATACAACTTTCCCATGTTTTTCACATTGAATACCAATCCATTGATCATGCATTTCAATATTATTTGGGATAGGCAATATATATTTTTTCATATCTTCTCTTATAGCCATACAACAACCTATATAAGAATTTTTTATTATATTCTTAATAATTCCACTTTTAGAATTTCTTAATTTAAAAAAAGAATCATATAAAATATCATTTGTACCACTTTCAAATACAATATTGTCGTGAATAACACATGAACAACCAGTTTTATCAAAAGTATTTAGAACTTTTTCAACTTTAGAGGGTTCCCAAATATCATCCTGATCACTTAAAAATATATATTTTCCATTAGAATGACTTATGGCATTAGCAAAATTTTGTTTTACTCCCATCTTAGGTCCTTCAATGACTTTTATACGCTTATCGTTAAAGTTTTTAATTATTGATAAAGTATCATCCAAGGAACCATCATCAGAAATAATAACTTCATCATTATCATCTAGTTGAACCAAAATTGATTCAAGCTGTTTCTTAATATATTTTTCACCATTAAAAGAAGCTAAAGCAACTGAAATAAAATAATCACGCTTCATTACTTTTTCCCCGCTTTCATTCCTAAAAATCTTGCTCCCATATCTAATGGATATCTAAAAATCAAATGCCATTTAAAATCCGTTATAATACGTTTTAACACATATTTTGCAAGTTTTGCACCACTTCCAGTTGTTCCAAATTTATCTAAATAGGAATTTTCTTTAAAAAACTTGCCGGTTAATTTATATCTATCATAAATCTCTTTTAACTTAAATTTATGAGAATGATTAACTACAGAATCAGCACAATATTTTATCTTATACCCATTCATAATTATTTTATATGCAATATACATATCTTCACTAATTGGTAAATTTTTATTATCATATCCATTTAACTTAACAAAGACACTTCTTTTTATAGCTGATGCAGCATCAGAAAAGAAAAATGTTTTTAATCCTAATTCATCTATGTCATTTTTAGACACTATACGCGATTTATCTGGATAATTATACTCTCTTGTATATTTTTCGATATTATTATATTTAGATACTTGTCTTGAATATGTTGCTACAACTTCTTCATTTATATCTTTTGTTAAATTATAAAGCCATAATTCATCAGTGATAACCACATCTTGAGTTACAAATACAACTATATCAGCATCACTTTCCAAGGCTTCTTTTTCTCTAACTAAACTATGAGAAAATTCACTTCTTTTAATCAAAGTATATGGAATATTTGCATTATCCATTATCTCTTTAGTATTATCACTAGATTCAGTTAAGACATATCTTATTTTATTTAATAAAACATTCTTTTGCATTAAAAATGACTTATTTAAATCTATAATATATTTACTTGCATTATAAAGTGGGCAAATAATATCAATTTTCATACTTTCACCTCTATAAAAAAACTATATACATTTAATTGTATATAGCTTATCTTGCACCATCTCTTTTAATAACAGAAATAATTGTCTTAAAAATAATTTTTATATCTAAACCAATGGATTGATGATTAACATAATACATCTCTAATCTTATTCTATTAGCATAATTGGTTTGACTTCTACCATTACAAGCCCACCAACCTGTTAGACCAGGAGTAACACTTAAAAACTTACTTTTCATCTTTCCATATTTATCAATTTCACCATCAATTATAGGTCTAGGTCCAACAATAGACATATCACCATTCATGATGTTTATCAACTGAGGAAGTTCATCTAAAGATGTCTTTCTTAAGAAATTACCGACTTTAGTCACCCTTGGATCGTTATGCAATTTAAAGTTTTCACTCCACTCTTTTGCTACTTTTGGATCTTTAAGTAACTCTGCTAATCTTTCTTGAGAATCTGTATACATCGTTCTAAATTTTAAGACATAAATATACTTTCCGTTTTTTCCAATTCTTTTATGTTTATAAAATACTTTACCTTTTGATTCAATCTTTATAGCAACTGCTATAATTAAAAATACTGGTAAAAGCACAATAAACGCGAATAAACTAGCTATACAATCAAATGTTCTTTTAATTCCTAAATATAAATTTCTTCTTATATTTGGATTTGTAACAGACATACTTTCTGCTACTGCAATACTTCCTTCGTTCATAACCTTAACCCCTCTTTTATGTACCCCTACGTCTTGAATTGATAACTATACTAACACAAAAGAAGAAAAAAAGCAAATTTTCAAACGAAACATTCAAGTATTCTATAGTTATTATAGCAAAAAGTAAGCATAATTCATTTAAAACAAACATTTTTAGGCACTTTATTTACAAAAAAAAGAGGAAAATTCCTCTTAATATGCATATATTGAACTAACAATAATAGCAAGTAGAATAAATAATACAAGAATGATGAAGAATGTATTACCATAACCTTGATTATTTATTGAGGGTTTAGTATTACAATTCATGTCTTAACACCTCCTTTTTAGATAAATGCTCCTACTATGATAATTAATAAAATAAATAGAACTAATATGAAAGCAGCACCAGAAATATTATTATTGCAACATTTATTCATTATTCTCCCTCCTTTTCATTACTCACTTTATTGTATGGTAAATCCATCACTTTTGTGCCTGTTTTAAAGAAATTAATATTATTTTTTTTATATACGTGATATAATACCTATTAGGGAGGATAGAGATGAAAAAGAAATTATTAGTTGTAGTAATGGCAAGTGTTATGCTTACTGGTTGTGGGAAAACAATTCCTAAACTAAGTAATGGTGAAGAAGCAATCGTCGATTTTAAAAATGGAGATAAAATAAGTGTTAATGAAATATGGAATGAAGTTAAAACCTCTTATGGACTTAACGTAATCCTTGAAAAAATCGACACTAAAATATTAGAAGATAAATTTAAAGACAAAAAAGCTGATATTGATGAATATATGAAAAACTATGAAACATCATTAAAAGCTAATTATGTTGATAAAAGTGGAAATTATGATGAAACTGCACTTTTAAGTGCATTAAGTCAATATGGATATTCTTCATTAGAACAATACTTAACTCAACGTAGACTTTCTTATATGGAAAATTTACAAACTGAAAGTTATGCAAAAAGCTTAATCACTGATAAAGATATTGAAAAATATTATAAAAACAAACAAAAGGGTGACATCAGTTGTGTTCATATTTTAGTAAAACCTGCATCTTCAAGCGATTCAGACACTAAAGCTGCTGAAAATAAAGCAAAAGAAATTATAACTGCTATTGAAAGTGATATAAAATCTGGTACAAGCGCTGCTGATGCTTTTGCAAAATACAAAGATAATTCAGAAGTAACATATCAAGATTTAGGATTCTTCAATCATGGAGATATGGTAGAAGCTTTTGAAACAGCTGCTTATAAATTAAAAAAAGGTGAATATACAAAAACACCTGTAAAAACAACTTATGGATATCATGCAATATTAAAAGTTGATGAAAAAGAAAAAGACACTTTAGAAAATCTAAAGGATAAAATTAAAGAAACACTTGCAAAAGAAAAAATAAATGATGATTCTACTATTTCTATTAATTCAATGGTTGAATTAAGAAAAGAATATGGTGTAAACTTTGATGATTCAGAAATTGAAAGTGCATATAATAAATATATAAACTATTTAATTAATCAAAGTAAAAATTCATCTAATTAAAAACAAAAAATAGAGAGGTTAACTTAATAACTTCTCTATTTTTTTATATGTTTCATCTTCTAATTCTATTTCAAAATCATTATCAACTGTTGTATTAGTTCTTTTTCTTAACCTTTTAGCAATTTTTATCAATCTTGCATAAATTTTTTCATGAGTTTCCTCGTATTGTTGAACTAACCATGCAATATCAATGCCATGAGTTAAGTTATATGCATAATCCATAAAAACATCTTGTGGTAATTCTTGATACATTAAATGCAAGAAATCATATGCTCGGTGTCTATTAATTGAATAAACATAATCTGACAACAAAATATCCATTTCTTCAGGATTATTATAATTAACATAAAAGTCATACATAAAACTGTTTATATAATCATTATCACCTGTATAGAAATAATATCTATTCACTCCATTTTCAAGATCAGTTTGTTCCTTAAAACAATCCATTAAAACTGAAGGAACCGCTTCGACATGTTCCATTCTTCTAAAAGCATTTTTACTAATAAACTTACCGGTATAAGCCTCAATTAAAACATCTATATAAGAAATCAAGGTATCACGCATGCTTTTACTCTTTACACTTTTTTCTACATAATCTCTTGCTTCAACATATAATCCTCTATCCAAATACGATTTAATATTATTAACTATTTTATTTATATTTAATCTGATAAGACTAAAAATTATATAATCAGACTTTTCTGATAAACTGCCATAAATTATATGATCATGATACAAAATTGTTCTTACAGTAAAATAGTCATGTAGATAAATACTTTCACGAATAAAATCATCCATTTGCTTTCTATTTGAATTCTTTCTTACCTCTAAGTCACTGAATTTTATGGAAGAAGTATGTAAATCAATATCAAGGTAATCACTTAATAATATTAAATAAGTATAATAATCACTTTTATCAGAAATTACTTTTTCTAATTTTTCTAAATAAGTTAAAACTTTCCCAAATTCACCTTTTTTAATATAATTAAGTATCAAAATATTCAATACATATTCAGTACTGTGTTCTTTTTCATATTCTTCTAATAGTTCTATACCTCTTTCCCTATCTTCAATCAAAATTTTTTTTATTGTTTCTAATTTCATTTTTGGTTCTCCTTCATAAATTTATATATAAATATCTTTCAAATGAAAAACAAGCCCGAGCTTGTTAATCACGATCATTTAATTGCATTAAAAGATAAATCATTTCTAACATAGATGAAATTACAGCAGCTACATACGTAAATGCAGCACTATTTAAAACAGCATCTACTCCAGATTTCTCACTATCACTAATCATTCCATCACTAAGTACAATTGATTTTGCTCTTTTAGAAGCATCAAACTCAACTGGCAAAGTAACAAGTTCAAATAAAAGGCCTAAAAATGTAAAACCAATTGCTGCATATACATAATTTAAGTAACTTAAAAACAAACCGATAATCATCACTACATAAGCAATTTTTTGACCAATATTTATAATTGGAAATATCATACTTCTAATTTTAAACCAAGTATATCCCTCTTTATCTTGAATTGCATGTCCACATTCATGAGCCGCAATAGCAAGTGAAGAAATACTAGTTCCATGATATACATCCGTTGAAAGTCTAACAGTTTTTCTTCTAGGATCATAATGATCACTCATGGTACCCTTTGTTTCAACAACATAGATTTCCCCTAGATTGTTTTCATCAAGAATACGCCTTGCAACATCAAATCCTGTTAACTTTTTTTCATTATCTATTTTTACATACTTTTTATAACTTAAATTTACCTTAATTGATGCGTAAACTGGTATAATTAACATCAATAAAAATATAATCAATAATTCCATAACTAATCACCTATTATTTTATAAGTTGTACCTTCTCTTGTATCAATAAGTTCAATTCCACGATTATAAAGTTCATTTCTTATTGAATCAGCAAGTTCATAATCACGACTTTTCTTTGCTTCATTTCTTTTTTCTATAAGCTCTAATATTTCTGAATCATCTTTTAAAGAAGTTTCTTTGATTAAATTTACCGAAAATACTTTATCAAATTTCTTTATTAGTTCAAGTTTTGTATGTCCATTAACTTGTTCATCCTTTAAAAGCTCATACATAACTGATATAGCATTAGCTGTATTTAAATCATTAGATATTTCATTTATGAACATATTGTTATAATTACTGAACTCACCTTCATCTAAAATACCTTCATCTTTAATATTAGCAATTTTATTTCTAAGTTTTTTTAACGTAGCTTCAGCTTGATTTAAAGCATCATACGTAAAAACTAATTGTTTTCTATAATGACTATTTAAACACATAAATCTAAAACTTAATGGATCATAACCTTTTTCTTGAAGTAATGATACAGTTAAAAATTCACCCTTGCTTTTACTCATCTTACCTGTTGAATCTAAAAGATGTTCATTATGAAACCAGTAATTACACCATTTATGTCCAAGATATGCTTCACTTTGAGCAATTTCATTTGTATGATGTGGAAATATATTATCAACTCCACCACCATGAATATCCAAATACTCTCCTAAATATTTAATTGAAATACCACTACATTCGATATGCCAACCAGGATAACCTTTTCCAAATGGAGAATCCCAAAGCATTTCATGATTTTCAAACTTAGATGTTGTGAACCATAAAACAAAATCCGCTTGGTTACGTTTTTTTTCATCAACACTTACAGTTTCTCTTATTCCAACTTTATTACCATCAGCATTCATATTCGAAAGTTCATAATAGTTTTTGCAAGAAGAAACATCAAAATAGATATTACCACCACTTTTATAAGCGATATCTTTTTTAAGTAAATCCTCAATTATTTTAATATACATATCTATATTTTCTGTAGCTTTCGAAACTATTTCTGGCATTTTACAATTTAAACTTTCAAAATCTTTAAAGAAAGCTTTTGTATAAAAATCAGCAATTTCATAAGCTGTTTTTCCTTCTCTTTTACGAGCAACTTCCATTTTATCTTCACCAGTATCAGCATCACTTGTAAGATGACCAACATCAGTTATATTCATTGCTCTTTTAACATTATATCCTAAATATAAAAGAGTTTTTTCTAAAATATCGTGTCCAATGTAGTTACGCATATTACCAATATGTGCATAATGATATACCGTTGGTCCACATGTATACATATTAACAATATTTTCTTTATAAGGAACAAATTCCTCAACTTTTTTTGTTAATGTATTATAAAATTTCACATTTATCACCTACTAAAAATTATTATACTAATTTATGAAATGCAAAGCAACTATTAACATAAATTGTTTGCCTTTACATACTCACTTATCGAGCTTCCACTTATAAGCACCAGTTCATTCATCTCTTTATTTCCTTTATAACTAAGTTCATAATTACCAAGTACAAGTAAATCTTTACTATCCTTTGAATTACATAAAGGAGACCCCGTCGTATCACCAAAGTTACTTGAAAGAATAAGTTTTCCATCATAAATTCGTGACACCTCTAAATTAATTGAATCCGTATTAAAAGAAACTTTCTCTAAAGACATTCCACTTAATGAATTAACACCTGTTAAATTAACAATTATTTTACCATCTTCATTTATTCCAATTAAACGATTTTGTCTAGGTAAATTATTCTTTAAAAACAAGAACAATATATTATCAACTATAGAAACCTTAGGTTCTAGCCTATCACATTCTCCAATATTAACATTATTAACAAGAATTTGATTTTTTCCATTTCCAGAAAATACATTTATTTTGAACTTATTTAAACTATAAGAAAATTCAGTTGAGATATCATTTAAACTTATATCGATTACATTAAAATAATACTTATTTTTCTTTTCTGATGTAGTCTTTGTAGGAATATTTGCTATTACTTTTTTATTTGGTATATAAATATATACAATGAAAAATAGAAAAGCAGCAATAATTATAAGAATAATAGTTATAAATATAGCCGTTGATGGATCATGCTCCTCATGATGTTTTTCTTGCTCTTTTTCACGCATTTCTTCATCAGTTGGCTTTACTAAATCTTCTTTATTATTTTGTTCATCAACTTTAATAACTTTTGCTACCCTGTTAATTTGGGGAATTTTATCATCATCCATCATATTTGAACCCTCTTTATAGTTAAATTATATCATAAATATTTAATTATGCCTTTGTTTTTATCATATCAGTGTCTAGTTCATTGTCTAATAAAGATTCATCATTTTTATTATAGCCAACACACACCTCTTTTTTCTTTTTATCAAAAATTAAAAGAGAACTATTAAAAACCACTTTATCACCCTTATTATCATATATATAACTTTTATCAATTATTGATTTAAATAAGGATATAACTCTCGGTGATGCTGCTTCAATATTCTTTAAATAAATAAGCGTATATGGTTTATATTTTATCTTACTTATTATATTTGTATCATTATATCCGATATATCCTGGATCACTTCCAATAATTCTATTTATTGAAGTATCGGATATAAAATCTTTCATATCAAGTTCCAAGTAATTATATTTTAGTCTAGCAACTAAAAAATCAACCAATTCCTTTTTATTTTCTTTATTTTCTCCTAATAAAGTAAAGGTACTTGCCCTTCTAGCCTCACTGATATTTTTTAAAACTTCTTCTAACTCACTAAATCCAAATCTTTCTTTTATTTCATGATTTATCTTCATAGCTTCATCTAAAGTAATAATTTTTATACCCGTCATACTTTCAACAGTTGTTTCAATGTCACTTAAATTTACACTTACTTTTTTCATAGTTTTTTTCTTAGTGAGATAGGCATTCTTATAATCCTTATTCTTTAAATACATATCCTCTTGATTATTTAAAAATTCATTTGAACAATTGATATTAACACGAGATAAAACTGTATCTAAAAGATCTAAAGACTTATCAGGATTATGATTTATATACATATATTTATTTGCAAGATGTACAATATTTTTAATATTATCATCACTTATTTTAACATTATGATATGCTTCATAAGAGTTCTTTACACCTAAAAGTATTTGAATAGTTTCACTTTCACTTGGCTCACTTATCATAACACTTTGAAATCTTCTAGATAAAGCTTTATCCGGAGCAATAAACTTCTCATATTCCATAGTTGTTGTTGCACCAATTATTTTTATTTTATCATTAGCAAGATATGGCTTTAAAATGTTAGCAGCATCTATACTGCCTTCACCTCCACCGGTTTTAACGATAGTATGAATTTCATCAATAAATAATATTATATTTTTACTTTTCTTGATCTCTTTAATAATATTATTAAGTCTTGTCTCAAACTCTCCACGATATTTTGTATTAGAAAGCATACTTGCCATATCAACAGAAATAATTTTTTTACCTTTTAATTTCTCTGGTACTAAAGACGCATCAATTCTTCTAGCAAGTTCTTCAACTATGGCAGACTTACCCACACCAGCTTCACCGATTAAAATAGGATTATTCTTATTTTTTCTTAAAAGTATTTCAATAATTGAGTTTATTTCTTTATCTCTTCCAATAAGTTTGTTTGTTCCAACCAACTTTTCACCAATTTCATTTAATTCGCAAAAATCATCACTTGTTAACTCTTTATATAAACCATCAATATCGATATCAAGACCTAAAAGGAGTCTTAAAGCAATTCCATCATCACTTGTTAATAATATTCCTAATATTTCTTTTTCACTTATCTTTTTTTCTCTTGTGGCATCATCTATAACTTGACGAAGTAAAGGTGTATACAAAATAACTTCACTTTTCTTACTAGCTTTTCCAACTACATTAATAAGCTCATTTTTTAAAATCTCATACGTCAAATTATATTTTTTAGTAATTTCACTTACACTCGCACACTTAAGCAAGCTTAAAAGCAAGTGTTCAGTTCCTACGTAAGGATGATTTAAACTCATACATTCCTTTTCTGCATTTTTTAATATTTTTTTTACTTCATAACTAAAATTATTATTCATAAAAAAAATCCTCCTATTAATTATATGAGGAAATTTTTACATTATTATACATATCTATCTTCAAGTTTTAATCTATCTGCTAAAGTTACAATGAATTCTCCATTAGTAGGTTTTGACTTATCACAATCAACAGAATTTCCAAATAACTCTTCCATATAGTCATAATCACCTCTACTCCAAGATATTTCAATTGCATGTCTTATTGCTCTTTCAACTCTCGAAGACGTTGTTTCATAACTTCTAGCAAGTCTTGGATATAACTCTTTTGTTATTGCTCCCATCACTGATGTATCATTATACATCATTTCGATTCCATCCCTTATATAAGAATATCCTTTTAAATTAGAAGGTATTCCTAAATTATGTAACATATCTGTTATTTTTAATTTTATAGTATTATTACTTTTATTTTCTTTAAAATATATTGATGCAACAACTCTTTCAAGCTCACTGCAAGAATAAGGTTTCTTTAAGAAATAATTTGGTTGATATGAATTTATTTGCATCATCATATCTGGACTTACATATTCACTTGTAATAATAACTTTTCTATTTATACCAAGTTCTTTCATCTTTGAAAGAATTAAACTACATAAACATCCACTTAGTAATAGATTGATAACTAAAACATCATAATCTTCGGTTATTGAAGACATCGCTTCATCCCTATTACTGATTGCTTTTACCACATTGACACTACTAGAACTACTGAAATACTCCTCTACTGCATTTATATGATTAACATCTTCGTCAATCAACATTACACGTATCGCCATAATATCTCCTTTTTCTAATAATTATTCAACTGCTAGACTCATTATAGTATAAATAAATGTAAAGATAAAGAGTAAAATATGTCAATTTACGTCAACTTTTGTCGCATTATGTCGAACATAAAAAAATTGACACTTTTTGTACTATTGTGTCAATATTTCTATTGCTTTTTGAAGTTGATTATCCGTATCATCACAAGGATTTTTAGCATAATTTTTATCAAGAGTAACATATACACCAGGAGTAATTCCTACCTCATCTATTGAATTACCTAAAGGAGTATACCATTTAGCTGTTGTATACTTAAGCATTGTATTTTTTGTCAACCTATAAGTGTTTTGTACTTTACCTTTTCCATAGGAAGTTGTTCCAACAACTATTGCTCCATAACTTTCTTTTAAAGATGAAGCTAATATCTCTGAAGCTGAAGCTGTTTTTCTATCGATTAAAACAACTACATCTTTGTCATACTCTTCCTTAGTTGTATCATAATAAGTTTGCTTTTTATTCTTTTCTTCTAAAGAATAAAGAACATGCCCCTTTTTTAAAAACATATTTAATATATCAGTTACACTAGTTAAATACCCACCAGTATTACTTCTTACATCAAATATAAGAGAATCAATTTTTTCATTATCCAATTCTTTTAAAGCCGTTTTAACTTGATTAGCTGAATTTTCTGTAAAACTTGATAGATAAATATATCCAACTTTTTTACCATTTTTAGTAAAAACTTTTCTAGTAACAACTGGTTTTTCAATTGTTTTTATAGCTACTTTAAAATTCTTTTCTTCGTCATCACGTTTTACACTTATGTTTATTTCTTTTTTATCTTTAACTAAACTTAATACAGTTTCAATTGATGATGATGCATCTATTTTAATATCATCAATTTTAACAATTATATCTCCACTTTTTAAACCTGCTACACCTGCAGGCGTATTTTCATAAACATTAACGATTTTAATTTTCTCATCAATCTTACTTATTTCAATTCCAATCCCTTCATAACTTCCCTCAAGTTTACTATCAAGATTAGTTGTTTCATCTGCCTTAAGATAACTTGAATATTTTTCATTCAAATAACTCATCATTCCATCAATTGCAGCACTTTCTAGTTCATCTTTATTAAATGACTTATAATATTCATTTTTTATTTTATCATAAGTTGCTTCTACCTTCAAAAGACTAGTATTTCCAACTATTTTAAATACAACAAATCCAACAACCGAACTAATTACTAAACTAACTACTAAAGTTACAATTAAAAGTTCTGAAAAACTATAACTAACATGTCTTTTTTTTATTTTAAATATCTTCTTGATCTTTCTCATTTTGCCTCCAAAAAAAGACTTAAAATTAAGCCTTACTAGATAATTCTTTTATAATTTCATCAATATTAGTTGTATAACTTACAATTTTTTTGCTTTTTACTTTTATTAAAGTTGGCTTAGTTAGCATTAAATCTTTAACATCTTTAACACTTACTTTTTCATCACCAGCTACATTGTAATGATTTTTATTAATAGCTTCATCCAAGTTAACATAGAATATATCACTTTTAGTACTGCTTACTAAACTTGAATAAATTGAAGCTGACTTAGTATCCTCAGCATTATAAGCAAGAACATAATATTCAGACTTTTCACTTTTTAAAATATCATCAAGAGTAATAAGTTTAGTATTTATACTAACTGCATTTGTAGTGCTATCTTGAAATTCATCTTTTGTTACATATTTACCATTTATAAAGAAAAGTAATCCAATAAATAAAGCTACAATAAGTAATACAACTAAAAAGCTAATAACTTTCTTTACATCATCATTCATATATTTAGATTTTTTAATTTCTTTTGTTTCAAATCTTTTTGTTTCCTTTTTCATCCTAACCACCTACTAAATATTCTATCACAAAATATATGTTTTATATATAAAAATATTAAAAAAATGGCTTTATTCAGCCACTTTAATCTCCTCAATATCATTTTCTAAAATAAAAGTTAGTTCTTTCTGCATTTTTTTTATTGCTTCCTCGTTTTGTTTTATTTCTTCTTTTAAGATTTCATTTCTTGATTCAAATGCACTTAATAAGGCATTAATATCTTTTACTTTTTCGTCTTCCATAACTACACCTCATTACAAGTGCTTATTATACTAAAATAGAATTCTTAATACAATCTTTTTATTCAATTATTTTAAATTTTTAACATGAAAAAATGGCTAACAAGCCACTTTTATCATCATCTATTTTGTTCTTGCAACTAATGAAGTTCCATTTGTTATACTTTCAGCAATAGTCATCATTTCACTAGAATTTAATGTATTACTAGTTAAATAGAAATCTACTCCACTTGCACTCCAGTAAACTGAGTTATCTCCTAATGCTCCAATTGTATTACCTAATATTACTGGTTCTCCATTAACTGGAACAATTTCCATTTCATCATTAATTTTACTTGCTTCTTCTACCAATATAAATGGATCTACTCCAGCAAATGTCAAGATAACACGTTCACCATCATCAGTACTAACTTTATCCTTTGAATGAAGATATGTATCTGTTGGAACATATAAAGGATAAATTATATCATCAAGAACATTTCCAGTAGTTTCAGTTTTCTTACATTTATCTTTACATGTATCATCACTACAAGTGCTTATACAATCCTCTTCAGTTGATTTTTCGGAAGTATTTTTGTTATCAGTTGTTTCAGTAGTTTTATTTGTATCTTTATCTGTAGTTTTATTATTCTTTGAACTATCAGTTTCTTTAACTAGTGTGTCTAATTTAAAATAATTTGAATCAAATTTTGGAGAATAGTTAATACTATTAACTTTAACTTTTAATAAAGAAACTCCTTCAGAATTTTTAACATTAATTTCTTTAATATCAAATTTCTTATCAGTTATAATAGTTTCTCTTTCAAGCTTTTGATTATTAGGATAATTAACTGATGAATCTATTTCATATCCACCATTAATCTCTTTAATAGTCGCTTTAGCATCATTATTAACGTCATTAATTAAAGACTCTATTAAATATGCTTGACTTGAATTACTTGGCCACTCACTCATGAATTTAAAACTTTTATTTAAGTTAGGTGTAACAACGTAAACCCCCTCAGAATTTTTTAATATTACTTGTTCATGATTATTGATTGTATTCACTAAGCTAACTTTATAATTAGTTTTATTATCAACGCCAACTTTTATATTATAAGTAAATTCATCTTCATTACTTACAATAACCATCTCTCCAGTTAATTCATAACTATTTTTCTTCCCATTATAATCCTTAAATGACTTCATCAAGTCTTTAGTATTGTTCATACATCCTGTTAAAAGGAAAACACTTAGGATTATAAATACTACCTTTTTTATATTAATCACCCTTTCCTAATTAATTACTATGTCGAAAAGGTGTTTTTAATAACTAAAAATATAAAGAAAAAAACTCATCAATCTAGATGAGTTTAAATTCTATTTTTTACATATGTATAACATATGATTACTATATCCTTGTAATTCCTCTCTTTCACATGTGGATAAATGATATTTTACCCATACTTCAAATTCTTGATTACTCAAAGAATCAATTTTTTCTTTAAAATGATAAGATAATCCATCGGTTGCAATATTTTTTACTAAAGTTACATTATGTTTTGCCATAATGTCCTTAAATTCCTTAATATAAAATGCTGAAAATATACCACCTGGGTAATTAATCATTTTGAAATTCTTATCAAAGTCATTTGGATAGCCATCAATTAAATGATTTTTCTTTAATGCCCAATTAACAAATATTGAATCACTTGTTAAATAAGCGATAGCAACATATCCATCTTTCTTTGTAACTCTCATAGCTTCTTCTATTGCTCTATTAATATCAGTTTCATTATACAAGTGATAAAGTGGGCCAAGAACCAAAGTTACATCAAATGTGTTATCATTAAATCTTGATAAATCTAAAGCATCACCTTGTTCTGCATCGATATCCATGTTAGGTGTAATTTTGCTTTTTAAAATATCTACATTATGTTGAACAAATTCAATCGCGTTTACCTTGTACCCTTTATTAGCATAATATAATGAATACCTTCCAGTTCCTGCACCTACTTCTAAAATTCTATCTCCATTTTTTAATAAGTCATCAATATATTTTGTTGTTGTAATAAATTCTATACTACCATGTTTGCTTAATAATCTTTCTTCTTCATCACAATCTTCATTGTAAAATTTATTTAAGTTTACTGTTCTTTCGTCCATAATTTACCTTCTTTCTTTTAAATTGAAATATACATCATCAACTTGCATGCCATTTCTTTCGATGACATTTTTTTCTCGCTTATATTCTTCAAAGCCTAATTGAACCATGCAATTAAGTGATTTTTCATTATCAGAAAATACAATTGAATATATTTCATCTAGATTCAATACTTCAAATCCATAATCGATTAACCCTTTAATAATATCTTTCGCATAATGTTTCCCCTGCATTTTCTTTCTGATAGTTATTCCGATTTCTCCTCTGTTATTATCAATTTCATTGAAAGCACAATTACCAATATATTCTAAAGTTTCAAAATCATAAACCGAAAAAGTATTATCTTCTTGATGAGCATTTATCCATTCAATTTCACTTTCTTTTGTAATTACTCTCTTTTTAGTGGACAACATTGATTGTATGCTTTCATCATTCATCATTTCAACCATATCATCAACATTTTCTATATTTGGTCTTGCAAATATACATTTACCATATCTAAATATTTCTATCATTATTCTTCACCTCCATTAAATTGCCCCTACTATTTTAGACAATTATAACATACAGTCTTTTGCTTTTAAAATATAAAAAAGCACAATAATAATATTGCTTTATTGTGCTTTTGACTTAGTTAAATTGTCCTTTTCTTTGCCTTGAAAGTATTGGTCCCTTTTTCTTTGCCCATTTAAACGGACTTCCTACTCCATAATAATTTGGTTCACTGTCAAAACCTTGTTTATCCTCAAACCCATATAAATATGCCATGTCATTACTGTATCTAATCATCCCATTTGCTTTTAAATATGCAAATAAATTTTCCTCAATATCATAATCTTCAATTAATTGACATTGTTCATTGTGACATGCAGCAACATCATACTCAGAATAATTTTCATCATCTCTTATTCCAAATCTTGGTTTTAAAGTGATGCTTATAAATGAATCAATCTCTAATGTTGGACAACTCATTGTATTATCATCATACACAATAAATTCAATAACTATGCCATCAAATGATTTCGCATAAAATCTACCAATTTCTTGTCTTTCCATAAATTTCACTTCCTTTCCTTTTTCGTGGAACAAAAAAAGCCACGAAAATATTTTTCGTGACTCCAATTAGATTGTGTAGGCTTCTTTTCCATTAGCCCGAGATAGCTCACATTAATGCTTATATCTCCTCACTTGTCTAACAATTATACATTATTTTTTACTTTTGTCAAATTACTAACTTTAAATTGCCAAAAATTATTGATCAGCAAACTATTTATTGCCAATTATTACTTTACCATCTAAATTACATATATAACAATCTGGTAATTTTGAATTAATATAACTTAATGCTTGTTTATCATTTTCTATTTTTCTACCAACTAAAACACCTTCAATTAGTCTTGGTGTAATTCCAAACATTATAGCAGCTTCTCTATCAGTCGTAGCAGCATTAAAATTTCCTTGAAGCATTTCTGGTAAAAAATAATTTGAGCAAAAGTATTTCATAATGTCTTCTGTTCGATATTCAGGATTCCATACATCTTGCTTTGATACTTCTTTTGCATAATCACTTTCCATATTTAAAATAAATGCAATTTGGTTTTTATCTGAAAATAAACTTGGTACAAATCTTACTTCCTTTGTTTGTTCAGCACTCCATTGCCATACCTCAGGTTCATTATTAAGCTCAACAAATCTTTTTTCTATTTTTCCACACGGAACTAATTCATAATAATCAGTTAAACCTCTTTCTCTATCTCCGACTCTATATTTAATAGTTACACCACTATATAAAGTAATATAATCTTTTAAATACATATCTTCTTTTATATTCCACATACCCACACTATTTAAAATTTTTACTGTAGGTCTACCATTAAAGTCACCACCGATAAAACCATTATCACACACAAAATCAAAAATTTTAAAATTATTATATGAGTCTGATGATCCACCTAATCCGTGAATAAATGCACCTTTTTTTAAAAACACATCATCACCAACAATGTATTTATTTTTTTTGATTTCAACATTCTCTTGATAATACAATTCCACATTTCTTAATAATAATTCTTTTGCTCGACCATTAAATCTTTCCTTAATAAATTGTTCGTATTCTTCCTTAGTTTTCATAAATTTTCCTCCTTAAGTTCATTTATAATTATACCTTTTTAGCTACCTTCTGACTTTATAAGTTTAGTGCAAACTCTATTTGCTTTCAAATTATAAGTAAATAAAATAACAAGCGATATTTAATATTATATACAAAACTAGAATTTTGTCAACATAAAATAACAATTGCTATTTTATAACAATAAAATTATAATTTGAGACTCTTTCTAATTTTAAAACATTTCTATGTATAAAATCCTAAAAGAAATACAAAATAATACTAGAAATGAGGTGAAGGTATGAATACATTACAAAAAGTGTGTTTAGTAGTTACCATTATTGGTGCAATTAACTGGGGATTTATCGGTTTACTCGAAGTAAACTTGGTTGAATCATTGTTTGGAGTTGGAACTGTTGTTTCAAGAATAATCTACTCTTTAGTTGGTTTAACTGGACTAATAAATGTTGGTATTTTATTCACTCATTTGGATGAAGATTAAAAAATAAGTACTTAAGAATTTAAACTTAAGTACTTATTTTTATTTTAAAGAATCTATTCGTTCTTGAAAATTATCACTCATACAAATATAAGAACCACTTACTAAAACATCAGCTGAATTCAAAAATACTCGACTTTCTAAATTAACTCCACCATCAATAGAAACAAGATAGTTATAGTTTTTTTCATGTTTCAATTTTTGTAAAATATCTAATTTTTCAATTGTTTCCGGAATCAACTTTTGTCCACCTAAACCAGGATTAACACTCATTACTAAAACATATTCAACATTATCAAGGCATTCAACATTCATAACCCTAGTTTTAGGATTTATCGCAATACCCGCACCAATATTATAAGAATGAATTAAGTCAATATATTTTTCATAATCTGGAATTTCTGCGTGAACAGAGATAAATCTAGGATTCAATTTTTTTAAAACCTCAATATAATTTGTAGGATTTTCAACCATTAAATGTATATCTAATGGTTTTTTTATGCCTTTTAAACAATCTAAAAACTCATATTCATTCATTGTTTTTTCACTTGTAAAATTTCCATCCATTATATCAACATGAATAAAATCAGCAGTAGTTTCATCAAGTTTTTCTAATGTATCTCTTACATCAGTTTTGTTTTTTAAAAAGGAAACCGATATTTTCATTCCATCACCATCTTTTTATAATTTTCATATCTAGATTCAAGTATTACTTTGTTTTCTACATCCTCTAAGACTTTACAGCCAATTTCATTTATATGTTTACAATCTCTAAATTTGCATTCATCATTTTTAAATTCTTTAAAAGCAAATTTAATATTTTCCTTTGGTACATGGATATCTAAAGCTGAAAATCCTGGAGTATCAATAAAATAGATATCATTTATTTCAAAAAGTTCAACATGTCTAGTTGTATGTTTACCTCTACCTAAAGCCTCACTTATATCATCAGTTTTCAGATTTAAAGTTGGATCTAATTTATTAATAAACGTTGATTTACCAGCACCAGTTTGACCTGTTAAAGTGACTGTTTTACCTTTTAAATATTCAAATAAGCATGAATATTCAGTGTTCAAAATAGCTTTATAACCAACACTTTTGTAATAATTTATTATATTATCAAATTCTTTCCTTTCTTCTTCAGTTAACAGATCATATTTACTGAAAACTATAATTGGTTCAATATCGGATAAAATAATATTAGTAAGCATTTTATCCAAAAGAAGAGATGAAAAGTCTGGATGTTTTAAACTGGTAACTATTAAACAAACATCTACATTAGCAACCCTCGGTCTTAAAAGTTCATTTTTTCTACTATATATATCAATTATATATTTATTATCAATATCAACTTTTACTCGATCACCAACTAAAGGAGTAAGCCCCATATTGCGGAACTTACCCCTAGCTTGACAATCTACAAAAACATTACCACATTTTACAGTATAAAGATTGCTTATGATTCTAACTATTACGCCATCAACATAACTATTCAATGTCATCGACTCCACTATCAACTACTTCTTCAGCAATTTTTATTGTTAAAGTTTGTCCATTTACAACAGCATCGTCGGCTTTTTGACTTTGTTCAAAAATTGTTCCAGCTGGATATTCATCAGTTTCTACATATGAAGTTGTAAGTTTAACTCCATATTTTGTACACCATTCTTCAATTTGTTTTAAAGAATATGTTCCTTTAGTAAAGTCTGGATAAGTTGTTGACATATCAGAAATATAAAGAATAATTGTATCTCCTTCAACAAGCTTAGCACCAGCAGCAGGTTCAGTTTTTAATATTTCTTCACTAGTATGATTTCCTTTATCCTCAATTTTTTCAACTTTAACAAATAAATTATACATTTTTTCTAAGACAGCTTTTTCTTCAATATAATTTTTACCAGTTAAATCCTCCAATGTATATGCATTTTCACCACTTGAGATATAAATAGTAACTGATGCACCCTTTTTTCTAGTGCTTCCTTTTGATGGATATGTTTTAGTAACATTACCTTCTTTTATTGTAGAAGAAGATTCACTCTTTTGTTCATCCGATATCGTAAATCCGGCACTTATAAGTTTACTTTCGGCATCCTCTACACTTAAACCTGTAACATCAGGAACTTTAATATCTTTTACAGCTGTTATTCTAGGTATTAAAAATACTAAAGTAGTTACAATAAGTATTAATCCTGTAAATATAATTGCTAAGATAAGCAAAAATTTATTTTCCTTTTTTCTTAAATCTTTTTCAGTAATCTTTTTAGCTTTTATCTCGACATCTTCTTTCTTCTCTTCAATTTTTTCTTTATCTTTTTCAATTTCTTTTTTTGTTTGTTTCTTTTCTTGAGGCACTTCACTAGAAGGTACCTTCTTCTTTATTATATCCGCATCATCTTCAGGATATTCAAAAACATATTTTGGTTCATTTATTCTCGAATCATCCAAAGCCGTTTTTAAATCATCATGCATTTCTTTAGCATCTTGATAACGGTTTTTAACATTTTTAGCTGTTGCTTTCATAATAATGTTATCTATCGATTGAGGTGTATTTGGTAAAAGTTCTCTTACCGATGGAACACTTTCTTTGATGTGTTTTAATGCTATTTCAACTGCATTATCACCTTTAAATGGTAAAGTTCCTGTTAAAAGTTCATACATCAAAATCCCCATTGAATAAACATCGCTTTGAATTGTTGCTCCCTTACCACTTGCTTGTTCTGGTGGTAAATAATGAACACTTCCCATAACTGAATTAGTTTGAGTAAGTTGAGTTGAATTAAGTGCCATTGCAATACCAAAGTCCGTAATCTTAATCAAACCATTTTCCAAAATCATAATATTTTGAGGTTTAATATCACGATGGATTATATAAGAATCGTGTGCAGCACTCATACCATCAGTAACTTGAAGCATGATATCAACCACTTCAGTTAAAGTTAAACTTCCTCGCTTTTTTAGAAGCTGTTTCAAATGTTTTCCATCAATATATTCCATGACAATATAATATGAACCATTATCTTCACCAACATCATAAACTTCGACAATATTTGGATGAGATAAACTGGATGCTGATAAAGCTTCTCTTTGAAATCTTCTAACAAACTTCTCATCTGTTGCTAAGTCTCCTCTTAAAACTTTAACTGCAACATTTCTATCAAGAATAGTATCATATGCAAGATAAACATTGGCCATACCACCTTCACCAATTGTTTTGATGATTTGGTATCGGTCGTTTATCTTTTGACCCTTCATTATCATACTACACATCCCCGCTTCTATCTTCTTTTACTAAATAAGCTATTGAAATGTTATCTTGTCCACCACGAACATTGCATTTTTTAACTAACTTAATAAGTTTATCTTCAACACTTATATCTTCTTCATTTAAAACTTTTTCAATTTGTTCTTGAGTTAACATATTTGTTAAGCCATCGCTTGAAAGCATTATAGCATCAACATCAGTTTCAACCTCAAATATATCGAACTCACATGTATCAGCAGCTCCCAAAGCACGCATTAAAACATTTCTCTTTGGATGATTTTTAGCTTCTCTTTCAGACAAATCACCAGTTTCAACTAAAAAATTAACTAGTGTATGATCATTCGTAATCTTTTTTAATTTACCATTTTTAAATACAAAACCACTTGAATCCCCTATATTAACAAACATCAAGAAATCCTTAGTTAAAAGAGCCATAACACATGTAGTTCCAAGTCCCATTGCTTCAGGATGTTCATCACTATATTTTAAAATACTAGCATTAACTTCATTTAAGTTTTCTCTTATCCAGTTAACAGCATCAATTTTTGTACCTATAGTTGACAAAGATTGAAAACGAGAACCGATTTGAGTTACCACCATACTTGATGCAATTTCACCAGCTCTGTGTCCTCCCATACCATCAGCAACAATCATCAAATGTTCACTTGAAGAATTCTTAACAATGGTAACTGAGTCTTCATTATGACTTCTAACTCTTCCTGAATCAGTTATATAAAATGATTTCATCTTTCCACCTCATTTGCTCTAAGTTGCCCACAGGCAGCATCTATATTTCCACCAAACTCTCGTCTAACCGTTACATTTATTCCACGACGTTTTAAAGTATCATAGAATTTCATAACTCGATCATTTGGAGATTTTTTATACTCTATATGACTAGTTTCATTATAAGGAATTAAATTAACATAAACGTTCATTCCTCTAAGTAAATCTGCAAGTTCATTTGCATTTTCTTCACTATCATTTACCATACTAAGCATAACATATTCTATAGTAACTCGTCTATTAGTTTTTTCAATATATTCATTTATAGCAGCAATTAATTCACTTATATTATAAGCTTTATTTACTTTCATAATTTTATTTCTAAGTTCATCATTAGGTGCATGTAAACTTATTGCTAAATTAGTTTGCAAATCTTCCTCTGCATATCTTTTTATCATTGGTACAAGTCCACTTGTTGAAACTGTAATATGTCTTGCTCCAATCGCGATTCCAAATGGTGAATTAATTATTCTTATGAAATCCATTATATTATCATAATTATCAAAAGGTTCGCCTATTCCCATTACCACCACACTAGAAATACGCATTCCCACATCTTCTTCAATCATAAGAATCTGTCTTACAATTTCTCCAGGTAATAAATCTCTTACTTTTTTTAAACGTCCAGATTCACAAAAAGAGCATCCCATGTTGCAACCAATTTGACTTGATACACATACACTTAATCCATAATCGTGCCTCATAAGAACACTTTCAATTAAATTACCATCAGCTAATTCAAATAGATATTTATTAGTTTCTTTACTTGCTTGACGTCTTACAAGTTTTAACATTGAAATATCAAAATCTTTTTTCAATTGTTCTCTTAGTTCAAGTTTTATATTACTCATTTTATCAAAATCAAAAACACGTTTTTTATATATCCAATCATAAATTTGTTTTGAAACAAATTTAGAATATCCATTATCTTCTAAATATGATGTTAAGTCTTCTAATTTAAAATCAAAAATACTTTTCACACATTCACCTCATATCCTATAGAAATTATATCAAAAAACAAATAAAAATAATAGAATTAACTATATCAGTTTTAAAATTTAAATATAAAAACCTTTATTTCTAAAATTATATTTATAAAAAAATAAAACTCATTTTCTATTGAGTTCTTAATCATTATTATCTTCCTATTAGTATCTTTGTTATACATAGTACTAATATAGAAATAAAAAAAATCACCTAACTCAGCAATGATTTAGGTGATTGCTAAAATATTACTAGGCAACACTCAACATGCGAATATTAAATGTTCCTTTTTTATATTGTATGCAAGTCTTTCTTGCTGAATACATTTTACCATAAAAAAAGTATTCATACAAGTTCAACGAATACTCTTTTTTTTACTTTTAATCTTTTTGCTTTTTACTTGGTTTAACGATTTTATCAAGTGTATAAGCTTCTGTTTCTACTGGTAACTTTTTATTCTTAAGTCTTTGATTTACTAAATCAATTACAAGTTCATATATAATCGTAAAACATGGAACTGCGATTAATAAACCAACAAGGCCAAATAGTCCACCAAATAAAGTAATTGCAAATAATACCCAAAATGATGGAAGTCCAGTTGCTTGTCTTTGAATAGCAGGCGTTACAAAATTTCCATCAATTTGTTGTAGTACAACAATGAATAAAACAAAAGTGATTGCTTTAACTGGAGAAATCATACAAATAAGTAAAGCTGATGGTATAGTTCCAATATATGGTCCAAAATAAGGAATTAAATCAGTTAAACCCACTAAAGTGGCTATTAAAAGTGCATATGGATATTTACAAATAAGCAAGAATAAAAGTGTACAAGTAAATACAAACCCAAATGAATCACATATCTTGCCAATCATGAATTGACAAAATACATGATTAACATGTTTTACTTCATCAATAAAAGCATCAACATGCTTTATATCAAAGAAAGAATATAAAGTTTTTCTAATTCCTGCTCCAAAGTTTTTAGTATTAGCTAAGATATAAACAGCAAATACTCCACCAATTGCAAAATTAAATATAAATGTTAAGAATCCAAATACCCCACTTCTTACTTTATCCAAAGCTGATTGAGTTAATGGAGATATAACTGTATTTATTGCATCCATTAAAGATTTAGAAATTTCATTATACTTTTCTAAAATATCAGCAGACAATTCTTTATTATTTGAAAGCCATCCAGTTATTGCACTTTCTAAATCTTTTAAATAATCCGGAACATTAACTAAAAGAGATTGAATACTCGTTAATAATTGAGGAATAATGATACTTATTAAAGCAACTAATAAACCAATAATAATAACAAATGTACATAGAATACTTAAATTTCTCTTAGTTTTTTCTTTTTCAATTTTATTAAACACTTTATTTTCAAATAAATTAACTATTGGATGCATTATATAAGCAAGCACTAAACCATATATCAAAGGCATCATTATATTTAAAATATTTTTAATAAAACCAAATATTACTCCAATATTATAAATTATAAAAGAAAATAATATTCCCGCAGCAATTACTAAAAAAGCAGTCACACCAATTTGTACTACTTTATTATCAAATAGTTTTTTCACATTTATCACCTATAACAATTATAAAGAAAAATTACTTTTTTGTAAACAAAAGTTATTTCTTTCCAAGATAATCTTTAATTGTTTTCTTTAGTATATTAATATTTGTTTCCGATATATCAATAAGATTAATGATATCACTTCTCAGGTCTTTATCGCTTTCTATTTGAGCCACCAAACCTGATAAACCATAATTTTTTAGATTCAATAAAGCTTTTGGAAATATTTTTATAGAATCTAAAGAAGCTTTTGCCGTTACTTTTATTTGACTTTTAATAACATATTCTAAAATAATTTCTTTCAATAATGCATCACAGCTTACATAGTTTTGAGTAAATTTACCTACTCCATTTAAACAAACAAAAGATTTCGCCATATCAAACAAGAATTCAGGTGGATCTAGTTCGTATTTAGTAAATATCATAACCATATCCATAAAATAATTAGTTACTTCTCTACCACGTAAGTTATCACAGTAAGTTTTAACTTCATCTTTTAACCTTTCCTTTTGCTTTTCGCTTAATGTACCATAACGTGTTATTATAGAAAATATTTTTTCAAAATCACTTGTATAAGCTGCAAAGAAAAATTCTTTACAAAATTCAATTTCTTCTTTGCCTAAAGAAAACAACAATCCCATATCTAAAAAATAAATATTACCAAAACTATCAACACATAGATTTCCACTATGAGGATCTCCATGAAAAATTACATTATCATCCTCTAAAAGAGAATTAAAACTTAGTTTCAAATAACTATTTATAGCCTTTTTTATCAAGACTTTATTTTCTTCTGTTAAAGGAAGTTGATTGATAGTTTTGTGAGGAATATAATCCATTACAATAACATCACTTGATGATAATTCTTCATATACCTTTGGTATACATATTTTAGTTGTGTTAGCTACACTTCCATTTACCTTTTCTGAAAATTCACCATATATTTTTATATTATTTATTTCATTATCAAAATTTGTCTCTTCGCTTATCCATTTTAAATATAAATTTAAGGCATGTTCTCCTCCAAAGAAATTTTTAAAATTGATAAACCTTCCAAATCTATGCATAAGTTTTTCTAATTTTTCAACATCTTTTACAATATTTTTTTCAACATCTTTTCTTTTAACCTTTATAGCAACATCTTTTCCGTTTTTAAGTTTAGCTTTATATACTTGAGAGATTGAAGCTGATCCAATTGGTGTTTCATCAATAGACAAAAATAAATCACGATAATTTTCCCCATAAGTACTTATCAAAGTATCTTCAACAATTTTAAATTCAACAGGTTCAATATCGTCACATATACTCGATAAAGCAATTCTATCACTTTCACTAAAATAATTTTGAAATTCATGTGTTGCTAACATTTGAGCAAGCTTTATATAAACAACACCCATATTAGTTGCAAAATCGCGAATCACTTCTCCATTTGATTTTCTTAATATTATTTTTTTTACTACAGCACAAAGTACTTCAAAATATAATTTCATAGAAAAAACTCCTTAAGAAAATATTATATATTATTTATTAACAAAAGAACATATATTTTTAACTTTTGGTTAAACTATTTAATGGTGATAATATGGACTATATAAAAAAAATAAATGAAGACTATAAAAACGTGACCGATTTAAATATCAAAAAAATAAAAAATATCTATATTATCTATCTTGAATCTATTATTGATCAAAATAAAATAAACGATTATATTTTAAAAATTATACCTAAAAGTCATATACCTAGAGATATAAAAGAACTAATTCCAAGTCCTAATATAAAAGATGTCCCTGACTATGATACTTTATCCCTTTATTTGGAATCAGGATTTACCATTATTATCAGTAGACATCAAGTAATTGCCGTAGAAACAAGAGGAAACTTAGCACGTTCAATCGATACTCCAACTACTGAAAGTACAATATATGGTCCAAAAGAAGCTTTTGTTGAAAATTATCAAGTTAACTTAGGTTTAATCAAACGTCGAATAAAATCTAAACATTTAAAAAATAAAGATATCTTTATCGGAAGATATACAAAAAATACCGCAAGTGTTCTTTATATAGAAACAATTGCTGAAGAAAAGATATACAATGACGTTATTGAAAAATTAGAAGCCATTGATCGAGATGGAGTCAATGATGTAACTCAGTTAAAAAAATATTTAGGTGATAAAACAAAAAACGCCTTTCCCGCTTTTAAAGTAACTGAAAGACCTGATGTTGTTGCCGCATCTTTATTAGAAGGAAAAATAGTTGTTATTCTTGATAACTCTTCCAATGCTTTAATTTTGCCTTCATTTTTAGCCGATTTTATAAATCCAATTGCTGATCATTATGAAAAAGCCATAAATATTAACTTTTTAAAAATATTACGTTTTCTTTGTTTCTTTTTAGCTATCTTAACACCAGCTATATATGTCGCTATAACAACATACAATCAAGAAACTATACCAACAACCATACTTATCAATTTTCAAGAGCAACGCAGTAAGGTTCCATTTCCAGCTGTAATTGAATGTTTTATCACACTTATCATATGTGAAATTTTAAGAGAAAGTGATATTCGTTTTCCATCAAGTTATGGTTCTGCCACTTCTATTTTAGGAGCTCTTGTTTTAGGCGAAGCAGCTGTATCTGCAGGTATTGTTTCACCTATAATGATTATTATTGTTGCTATAACTTTTATTTCAAGTTTAATATTTACTGATCTTGAAATAATAAATTCTATAAGACATTGGAGATTTTTATTCTTATTTGTCGCAGCTATATATGGTCTTTTTGGAATAGGTATTTGTTTTATTGCATTAATTACTTCATTAACTAGTCAAGAAGTGTTTAATAAACCTTATTTTTATCCCCTATCACCATTTGATCTTACTTATATAAAACAAACCTTATTTAAAATGAAAACAAAGAAACGAAGCAAGTTATTAAGCAAAAATAGATATAAGGAGGCACCATGAAAAAACTAATTATTTTAATTCTAAGTATATTTTTTTTAACAGGATGTGCAAATTATCATGAACTAAATGATCTTGGAATTGTTTCCTCTATATTAGTAGACTATAAAGACAATCTTTTTTATACAACAATTGAAGTTATTGATGAAGAAGAATTTAAGACCTACTCTGGAATTGGAAATTCTTTAACAAATGCTTTAAATAACACTTTAATTGGTTCAAGCAAATATCTTTATTATGCTCATTTAAATGCTCTTATTTTAACAAACAATGTACCAATTGAAACTACATTAGATTATTTTTTAAGAAGTCCTGAAACCAACAATACATTCTATCTTTGTATTACTGAAAAAACAGATATATATGATCAAGATAAAAATATGGGAGAAACATTAAAAAACATTTTAGAAAGAGTTTATAAAGATAACTTCTTTGATACAATAAAAAAACTAAAAGATAAAAACACTGACTTTGTATTACCAATATTAGATGAAGACCTAAAAGTCAGTAAATTAAATCTATATAAAGGTAATAAAATGGTTACAACTCTAAATAATAATGAACTTAATACTTTAAAGTTGCTTTTTGGCTATGAAGAACTTTATATAAAAAATGGTAAAGATGATTACATTGAATTAAGTGTAAATAAAATTGATAAGAAAATTGATATAAAAGAAAAAATAAAAATAAGTTTAGATTTAGAAACAACAGTAAGGCAAATTACAACTGGCGAAGAAGCAAATAATATAAAAGACGTAAAAAAAATACAGAAAAGATATAATAAAGAAATAGAAAGTAATATTTATGAATTAATAGATAAATTAAAAACCTATCAAGTAGATGTTTTAGGAATAAACAATATGTTATTAAACAAATTTCATAATATGGACAAACATTTCTATGATTATGATTTTGATATTGAAGTAAATACTCATATTAATAAGAAAGGACTTCTAATAAAATGAAAAAAGAATGGAACATTTTAAACTTTTTCAATATGCAAGGTTTATTTCTAGCAATAGGTTTTTCTAAGATACTGATTTCTTCCAAAGAAAAATTTCTATTTTCTATTTTAATAGGTTATATTTTAGGAATGATACTTTTATATTTTCTAGATATCAAGAAAAAAAACAATATTTTTAATATCATACTTTATTCAATAATATCTGTATATGCTTTAGTAATTCTAATTAATATGGCATCAACTATGTATTTAAATTTAATGAGTAAATCAATGATAAGCATCCCTCTTTTGCTTTTGATGCTCTATGTATTAAATAAAAAGGAAATCGTCTTATATCGTGTAAGTAATATCATGATAGTTGTAAATATATGCATTTATCTTTTTGCTTTATTTTGTTTACTTCCATATTTTGATATCACAAACTTTGTTTATACACATACTAAACCAATGAATATTTTAACGTCTGGTTTAAACTATACAATATTATCAACATCAATTGTACTTATGACTAAAGAAAATCAAAGAAAAGATGTAAGTATTTTAAAAACTTATACACTAGCAACAATATTTTTAATTATTGATTGTGTTATGATTTATGGAATATTTTCATATCCACTTGTAGAAGTAGTAAGATATCCCGAATATGTTTTATTAAAAAAAATATCAATCGGAGGTTTTATTCAAAACTTAGAAAACTTAATTTCATTCATATGGCTATTCAATATTATAATAAGCTTATTATATTTAACAAATAGTATAAAAAATTGTTTACCTAATAAAAGAATAATAAATTTAATAGTACCTATTCTTTTCATATTTGCAAGCTTAGTTAATAAATATTATGTAGCAATGCTTACGATGTATAAATACGAACCATTTATATTAGGTATAACAGCATTAGTATTCATCATTTTTAATTATAATTTCAAGAAAAAAAACCACAAATAAGTGGTTTTTAATTGTCAAAAAATATGTTAAATTTTTGCTGTTTTTTTAACATATTTAAATTATATGTTAAATTTTTTAATATTTTTAATTAAATTCTAATTACAATTTACAAATCATATGTGATCTTTATAGCGCACACTTCCAATCTAAGATTATTTTACCACATATGGATTTGTACTTGTTCCATCACCATTAGAATTTACAAGGGTGCCGTTTGCAAGAGAAACTACAGGACGAACTCCAATAGCAGAATCAACACGATCATCTCCAATATAACCTAAAATGTGGATACGTCCAACATCAGCCTCTCCAGAATCACTAAAATATATAGGAGAAAAAGTCCAATAATATTTATTTGTATATAAATAATTTGTTGTTTCTTTATAATCTTTTTTATTTGAATGAAATGTATTATAGCCTGCTAGAATAAGTTCGTTTGATGTTATTAATCCAACCGGATATGTTAGCTTTCCATTTCCATTTTTATTATTTACTGTGAATTTATCATTTTGATTAAGACAAACTAAACTTGGATTTGGATTATTTAAATAATATGATGATTGATGTGCTGATGTATAAAATGTCGCATTTTTACCATAGCCTAAGTCACCATAGGATGAGTATCTTGCTTCTCCTATTGTTTTTGCATCATATGCTTTTGTACTTCGATCATTACAGAATATTGTATCTTCTAATTTATTTGTTGCACTTTCATCAAAATTAGCTTTATACCAACTATCTATGTATTTCTTTATTGTTGATTCATTGGTATTGGCATGTGTTGCAGCATATGTGCTACTTCCTGCTACTCCATACATATATCCAACATAAGCATTATCATTATAACTTGTATTAAATTTGCTTGTTCCTATTTGAGTTGTATCTCCTGTTTGAGTTTCACATTTTCCATTCGATGGTGTTCCATTATATATTAGTTTTACTCCATTGTTTTCAGTTGTCCTTATTATCTTCCAACACATATTATTAAATATTATATTGTTATTTACTTTATCTGCATCTCCTCTATAGTAGTATACTGGTACATTTCCTTCAGTAGCAGTAGTCATATATATTCCATTTGTTCCGCTTGCTCCTGAACGTACTTTATAATCTATTATAGTTTTAGTATCTGCATTATTTTTTATTAAGTTATATAAATTTGTTCCACTTACAGCAATTTCTGTTCTCTCTACTGCATTAAATTCTAACTTACATGTATACTCTTCTGTTACTGCTTCAGTTGATGTTTTAACTAAATTAACAGTTAACGTTCCATTTACTGAACTTTTTGCTTTTACAATTGTTGCATCATTTTCTAGTTTGTTTTTGATACTTGTGTATTTTGCTGTTGTACCTTCCTTTGGTACACATGTAACTGTTACATTTGCATCATAGTTGCTTGAATTGTTTGTTACTTCATATGTAAGTATGCTAGTTTGATTTAATGTTTTTAATTCACTTGTTGTAAATGTAATTATTTTCTTTGTGTCATCCACTGCTGTTGTATATACATCACTCCCGTCTATACTTGCAGCTGAGAAGATTACACTGAAATCTTCATTGTTTTCGCTTACATTAGCATTTCCGTTTATTATTAATGTTGTTGAGATTGCTGCAAATCCAATACTCATTAGTAATATTGCTATTATAAGCATACTTTTCTTCTTCATATTATTTCCTACTTTCTACTATTTTATTTTATAATACCCCCCCCGATTTTCAAGTCGTTTTGGTGGGTTTACACAAAGTTTTCAAAATTTTTTTAATTTTTCCATGTTAAAATACACATCTTTTAGATTATTTTACATTACATTTTTTGTTTTCACCTAATTTCACACACCTATCTTATTTTTATTATACTACATATTTGTTGTATTTTGCATACAACATTTTTATTGTGTGTAAATATTATGAAAAAAGATATTAATTAAAATTTTTGTATTTTATTTTACTAATTAGTCTATTTACTAAAAAAACTACCTAAAAAGGTAGTTTCATATTTCCATTACTCATTTGTTTCATCATTGTTTTCATATTTTCAAATTGTTTTAAAAGTCTATTGATTTCTTCAACACTTCTTCCACATCCTTTTGAAATACGCAACTTCCTAGAATTTTTTATAACTTCTGGATGTTTTCTTTCATAAGGAGTCATCGAAAGAATAATTGCTTCTACATGAGCCATATCTTTTGGATCAATATTTATGTTATTAAGTCCCATTTTTCTAGCTCCTGGCATCATTTTAAGTAAATTTTCTAAAGGGCCTAGTTTTCTAATTTGTTTCATGTTTGTTAAAAAGTCTTCTAAAGTGTAATCACCTTTTTTCATCTTTTTAGCTAAATCATTTGCTTCATCTTCTGAAACAACGTTTTCAACTTTTTCAGCTATTGAAAGAATATCACCCATATCTAAAATTCTTTCAGCCATTCTTTCTGGATAAAATTCACTTAATCCATCAAGCTTTTCAGAATCTCCTATAAACTTAATTGGAATATTTGTTAAATGTCTTACAGATAAAGCAACTCCACCTTTTGTATTTCCATCCATTTTAGTTAAAATTGCACCAGTTAAATGAAGTTTATCATTAAATCCATTAATAACATTTATTGCATCTTGTCCCATCATTGCATCTATTACTAAAAGGATTTCATCTGGTTTAAACTCATTTTCAACAGTTTTAAGTTCATCCATTAAGGATTCATCTATATGAAGTCTACCAGCTGTATCAATAATTATAAAATCATGATTATTTTCTTTAGCATAAAGAAGAGCATCACTTACTATTTCTTGTACTAGTTTTGTTCCCTCTTCAAAAACTGGAATATTTAATTGTTTACCAATTTCTTTTAATTGATCAATTGCTGCTGGTCTATAAATATCACATGCAACTAATAAAGGATTCTTTTTATTTTTCTTTCTAACTAAAGCTGCAATTTTACCTGAAGTTGTAGTTTTACCACTACCTTGAAGACCAACCATCATTACAATAGTTGGTTTTTTATTAACTTCAAGAGGAACATAATCTCCACCAAGTAAAGAAACAAGTTCATCTTTAACAACCTTAATAAACACTTCTTCTGGTTTTAAAGATTTAGAAACCTCCATACCCAAAGCTTTATCTTTAACACTTTTAGTAAATTCTTTAACAACTTCATAGTTAACATCTGCTTCTAAAAGAGCTGTTCTTATTTCTCTTATTGCATCTCCTATATTTGCTTCAGTAATTTTTCCCATGCCTTTAATATTTTTTATGGCATTGCTTAATCTATCTCCCATATATTCAAACATAAACTCATCTCCTTGTAGTTAAATAATATAATTTATTTTATCATATCTTATTCATAAATAATAATAAAGTAATACTTGTTATCAACTTTATTTATATTGATACCAACATAATTTAAATATTTATTTGTACCAACATCGGTATTCTTTAATGTTTCATTCGCGATAACTTTATAACCATTATTGCCATTCAAAATATTACTTTGATATCCATAATAGTTGTAACCATATAAATAACTTTTTAAACCTTCATCATGAATACTTTCCCATTTAATAGAAGCATCAATCGCTAAATCTCTTATATCTTTTTTCAAACTTAGGGTATTCAAACCATTTCTTTTTCTTGTATCATTAATAATATTAAAGATATTTAAACACCATTCATCAAGTTCACTTGGATTAACTATACTTACAATTTCTTCAGTTGTAGTTGTTGTTCCTTTAGTTGTTATTTTTTTTGTTGCTGTTGTAGTAACTTTTGTTGAACTTGTTTTCGTCGTAGTTATCTCCGTAACTGCTTCTGTAGTTATTTCCGTTGTTGGTTCAGTTGTTGATTCTTTTGTCGTTGTACTTTCTTGTATTGTTGTTTTATCATGTTTCGGTACTTTATTTTCTTCTTTAATATTAAAGTAAGTTATAACTGTAAAAGAAAGAAGTAATACAACTATAAAGATAATTAAAGTTACTAACATTAATATTTTTTCTTTATCTCTCACATTCTCACCTAAACCTTATTATACTAAATTTTACTTATATTAGATACAACTATTTGATATTTATCCATTCTTTTTTCAACTCTTCCACGCACTTTAACTAAAGAACCAACAAAAACATCTTTTAATCCTGGAAAAGCTTCTTTAAATATCGTAAATTCTGAAGTTCCTGTTTCGTCACTTGCTTCTAAAAACGCCATATCATCACCATTTTTAGTTTTAATTTTTTTGATTTTTTCAACCAAAACTACAGTATCAACAACTTTATCAAAGTTTTCTTTAATATTTGCTTGTTTAAATGAATTTACATAATTACTCGCTGGATGATTAGTAACATAAAAACCATAAAGAAAAAGTTCCATATTCATAAGTTCTCCATCATCAAATTCATCTACTTCATTCATAACAGGCTCACTTACTAAAGAAGAATCTAAATCGCGTATTAATTCAGCATAAGTTATACTGGAATTTAAATTAGTTATTAAAGTCTTTCTATTAATACCTAAATCATCAAAAACACCAGCTTTTATCAAAATTTCAACTATATTTTGATTTACTATTTTTTTATAACATCTTGCAAGAAAATCATTAAAACTCTTAAACTCACCATTTTCTCTTTCTTTAATTATTCCATCTGTTACTTGAGAAGAAATTCCTTTTATACTTCTAAACGGAAGTAATATGGTATTATTTTCACACTCATATAGATATCCTGATTTATTGATACTAGGTTTAATTATTTTTATATCATTTCCTTTAGCTTCCGTAATATACTCTTTTGTTTTTTCTTCTCCACCAATATTAGTATTAAGTAAACTTGCATAGAATTCACATTTATAATTTACTTTTAAATAAGCCATTTCATATGCTAAAAGTGCATAAGCAACCGAATGTGATTTATTAAATCCAAATGATGCAAATTTTTCAATAAACTTAAATACTTCTTCTGCACATTCTTTAGAATATCCATTTTTTATTGATTCTTCAATGAATATTTTTCTTTCACTTTCCATTATATCTACTTTTTTCTTACTAACCGCTCTTCTAACAATATCAGCATGAGCATAACTATAATTTCCCATCGTCCTTAAAATTTCCATTATTTGCTCTTGATATACAATTATTCCATAAGTTTCATCCAAAATACTCTTTAAAGACTCATCAAAAGTAGAATATTTAAAATGTTTGTTCTTACGATCACACAAAACATCAATATTTTCCATTGGGCCTGGTCTATATACTGCTAAAGCTAAAACCAAATCTTCAAATTTATCAGGTTTAAATTTTTTTAAAAAACTTTTCATTCCAAATGACTCAAATTGAAATATACCTAGAGTATGTGCCTCTTTAAAAAGATTATATACTTTTTCATCATTTAAGGGTATTGCCATTAAATTAAAATTATCATCTATTTTTCTAATTGTATTTTTAATAATAGTTAAATTTTTAAGAGCTAAAAAGTCCATTTTTAAAAGGCCAAGACTTTCAAGTTCATTCATTGTATACCCTGTTAAAGTTAAATCACTTTTTTTAATTATTGGAATAACATCAGTTAATTTCACACTAGAAATAACTACTCCTGCAGCATGCATACTTTCATTTTTCTTTAATCCTTCAATAACACATGCTTCTTTATAAACTTTCTTTAGTAATGAATTTCTATTTATTACTTCTAAAACATTTTTATTTAAATTGCCCTTTAAAGTCTTTTTACTATCAATAAATTGCAACAATGATTGAATTAAATTTTCTTTAACATTGTTGATTTTACCAACTGTTCTAATTGCTTCACGTGCTTGAAAAGTTCCATATGTTATTATTCTTGCAACATACTCACTTCCATACTTTTCTTTTACATAGTTAAATACTTCATCTACTCTCTCATATTCAAAATCGATATCAATATCGGGCATAGTTATTCTTTCTGGATTTAAAAATCTTTCAAATAATAAATTATATTTTAAAGGATCAATTTCTGTTATACCAAGAGAATATGAAACTAAGGAAGAAACTGCACTTCCTCTTCCGGGACCAATTAGAATACCATTTTTCTTAGCATATCTAACATAATCAAAAACGATTAAAAAATAATTTGAAAACCCCATCTTACTGATTATATCTAATTCATATAAAAGTCTTTCTTTATATTTTAAAGGTACATCATTACTAAGTCTTCTATTTAATCCTTTAATTGCTAAATTCTTTAAATATTCTTGGCTATTTTCAACATATACCGGAATATATGAAGTAGCATTAGGAAATTCAATATCAATTAAATCTGTTAACTTAGAGGTGTCATATTTTTTTATCTCTAAAATAGATTCTCTATAGTCATTTAATGAAAATTCACCTAAAGTAATATTTTTATTTATCATATCTAAATAATTGATATATTTTGAAGCATCTTCAGTTAAGGATAAAGTTTCATTTATATATATAACATCTTCACTTATAGATAATTCATCTACTCTTTCTTCATCTGTTTTAAATGATAAAAATACTTTAGAAAAAATCTTTTTCATATTTTCATATATTTCTAAACTTTCATAGTTTATTACACATATAATATCTTCAGAATAATTTTTAAGAGTTTTAAAACTTTTTTCCTCTAAACTAGAAAATTTAAATAGATTAGTAAGTCCATGATAATTAACTGGATATAAATATACCTCTTTATCTTCAATTATAATATCTAAGCCTATTACTGGTTTTATATTATTTTTTTTACACATTTCATAAAATATATGTGAAGAATTTAAATTATCATCAAGAATTCCGATTACATTTAATCCATTATTTTTAGCATACGAAATATAGTCTTCAATTTTAATAAGACTTTTTAATATACTAAAATCAGTTTTAACACCTAACGGATAAAACATATCATCACCTATATCCATTATACACCATTACTTATCTAAACAAAATTAAAAACGTAAAAATTATTGACTTATCTAAATTATCTTGATATAATCTTAAAGAATTCTTTAAAGGAGGGAAAACTATGGCAAAGAAATTAACTGGTAGAAAACCTTTATTTGGAAATACTAGATCACATGCATTAAATCATTCTAGAAGAAAACAAAATTTAAATACACAAACAAAGAAAATTGATGGTGTTAAAGTTACTTTATCAACTCGTGAATGGAAAACATTAAATAAGGATGCAGCTTAATCGCTGTTTTTTTATTTATAAGCAAATTAAAAGTATATAGCTAAAAACTATATACTTTTTTCGTATCATAAAGTTCTTCATTAATAGAAACAAAAACACGATATCTATCACTAGGAATATCAATATTAAATACTTTATTAATATTCTTATCATCTTCATTTTTATAAACAAAAGAATATACTTTACCTCTTCTATTTAAGAAATAAAACTTAACTTCATCATTTTCATTTATTTTATAATTTGTTGAAAAAGTATGTTTAGTAAACTCAAATGTATTTATCCATTCCATCGAAGAATCAACATCTATTTCTTTTATTGATAAAACAGCTAAATCAGATTTTTCCACGGTATCAATGATATTAAATTGTTCCAAATCAACATTTTTAGTTTCTTCATCATAAAGATTATGTTTAAATGCACGATACTTACCTTCTTCAGTAGTAGCTTTAAATACTACTTTATCATTTTCATCCAACTCAATTATTAAACTATATATATCATCAACGTTTTTTTCAACTTCTACTAAACTATTATCACTTTTATCTCTAAAATCATCTTTTAAAATATAGCCACAATCCATAAACTTATGATTATTTTCTAAAACATTAAATATTCCATATTTTATAGAAAAATACTTTTTATCAAAGTCACTTTTCCAAACAAGATTAGCCACATTATTTTTTATATCATAGATTTCCATAGCTGTATAAGCTGAATTATAATCCCCAACTTTATTGGATTTATTTTCAAACGCTACTCCATAACGGTCATATCCGTTATTAAACAAAGCTAAATAACCATCTTTAGTAATTGTTGGAGTATGTTGCCCTAGTGGATATCTTCCCGACTTTACTTTAACTAAATATTTTTTCCATACGTCAGAAGAGAATAAAGAGTCAGCTCCTGTAAATACATAATTAAGTTTTTTGTTTTTATAATCAAAATTAAACACTGTATTTATTTCTCTAAATGATACAACTAGATTTCCATTTTCTTCATCATAATAAAATCCGTTACGTATGGCTTTTGGTCCTAGATATTCTTCAGGAAAATCAGAATCTATTTCTTTTATTACTTCATATATATCAAGACCATCTATAACTTTTCCATCACTAGGATTCATTTCATAAATATATTGATGATTAAAATAAATTGCTTTATCTCCACCTGCTAACATATAGTTACCATTTTTTAAAATTTGCATTTCAAATCCATAACCATGTTCCAAATTATAATAATTATATATTTTTCCTAAATAATCCATTTCGACTAGACCAACAAAATTTTCACGAACCTGACCTTCAGAAGTACCAATTAAAAAATGTCCATTTGGAAGCCACTCAACATCCATACGATTATCAACATTTAAATAAAATCTTAATTTTCCATCTTTATCCCAGCCAGTGAAATAGGTTTTATATGAAGCAACCGTAAAGATTATTCCGTTTTTATCGTTGATAACTTCATTTTTTTCAACATTTAAAGGATATTCAACATTTGCTTTTTCACATTTTATATAATATGTATATTCATGCCCCTCCATTTTCAAAGTGACTTTATTATTAAAGTCATCATATAAACCATATATTGGAATTACATGTTCTTGAGATTTTTCCATTTTAGTAAAGTATTCATCATTAATATACACATCTATTGAATTTTTCTCTTTAGTTTGAAATATAATAATAGCTGATAATGGACTTATACCATAAGGATTTAATTCAACATATGCATTTTCAATGGTATATTTTTTACTTTTTCTAACCTTATCTAAACGATTATTTACCTTCTCTTGAATACTTACTTGTTCAATTGTTGAAGATAAAGTACTTCCTTTAAAGTAACTACTTAATCTTCTAGTTTCATTAAAACAATAAACTAAAACTACACCTAAAGTAACTATGATTAATATAATAAGATTAATTAATTTTTTCATATCTACCTCCAAATATCAAATGATACTTCATTAAAATATCTGTATAATGGATTTAATATTGGATCAACCTCTTTATTTTTTTCTATATCGGCATTTTCATAAACTCCTGTTATCTCTAGAGAATTATAAATTGCATGAGTTGTTAATGCACTTAAATAAAAACCTTCATCTGTAAGTTCTAAAAATAATGATGTGTCATTTATTAAAATATTATATTGATAATAATTAATAACATTCATCTTTAATTTATCATTGATATTTAAAGAATATCCTTTATTACCAAATGTTAAAGTTATATTATTTTTACCATTAACTTCAATTTTTTTATCATTAATATTTATTACATAATCGTCCAATCTTAAAGAATAACTTGAAACTTGTTTAATAAATCCATTTGTTTTAACATCTATTGTTATAGTTTTAAAATCGGTACTATATATCTGATTTATAATATCTTTATCCAACTCATAAACTATAATATTATTTTTAGTTGTCTTATTAACTATTAGTTCTGGTTCTAAAGTTTTTAAACTTGCAAATGTATCAATTATCTTAGTTAAAATAGACATATCAAACTCTAAAAAACCATCCTCATTTTCAACAATATATATACCATTATCTAAAGAAAAATTATAATTAAACTCACTGGGATTGCTTTCTCCATGAGCACCCTTATATAGAGCATTAAGTTTTATTTTTCCAGTTTTATTAAAACTTATATTTATATTTCTTGCATAATCTCCAACTTTAATTATTTTTTCATTTAAATCATTAATAACGTAATCTCTTAACTTAAAATCATCATTATATATTGTATGAATACATACAACACTTATAAAAAGAGCAACTATTATAAATAAAGTATTTTTTATTTTTTTCATATTATCACCTATTGTATTAATATTATAACAACTAATAAATAAAAAAAAAAGTGCAACAAAGGTTACACTGGTGTATTTTGTAAAGTAACACAGTTAGAAAATCCACTAAAAGAACAAACTGTAGACATATCCTTGCTTGCCAAATTAAATGCACTTTCATTATATGCCCTTATAGTGGATGATGTTAGCTTGATTTCACCTAATTTAGTTAAATTATATCCAGAAATCATAAATATATTATTTGTTAAATAAAGATATATTTCATGTTTTTGTTTGACATTATTGATTAATACATATCCTCTAATATCACTTTTTTTTAAATCATTTACTACATCTAAAATATAAACATTTTCCTGTAAAGTTATATTGTTTAAAGAATTTATTACATCATTTACTTTACTATGAAAATTCTCTTTTCCACCATCTTTATCATACGAAAGATCATTTAAATTGCTACAGCCTTTCTTACTATATGAACGACATATATCTGCAATATTTTTAGTTGAAATTTTCTCATCTTTTTTCATTATTTTTGATTTTTTAAATTCATCAACATATTTATAGTTAACATACATATACATATCATTATAAACTGTATAAACATATTTTATCTCACTTATATCTTGAGCATCCACAATAATATATCCCGAAAACCCATTTTGATTAACTTCGTAATAATATATACCACTTGTATTAATACCATTAATACTTTTTATTTTTTCAATTAATTTTGATTGAACATCATTTAAACCCGAAATAAATATATCTTTTGAACTTAAATTATCTTGAACTTTAAACTCGCCAGTTAAATTAATTTTATCTTCTAAATAAGATTTTATAACAATCTTTATTGACATATTTGTCTTTTTATAAGCAATTAAATTATATATCAACTTATCAGTTAAAATACTTTCATCCTTAAGCAATTGATAATTATCTTCACTTATTTTATAGTAGATTGAATATTTAACTAGTTCATTTGAAACATTTAAATCATTAATGTTTATTGAAAGAGTTACATCCTTGTCTGTTTCATTTTTTATATCAATATATTTCTCATAAACATTTCCATATGTAATATCTGTATTAAACAAATTTCCAGCTTTATATGTTACTCCTATATCAACATTATCAACTAATATTTTGCTTATATAATCGTTTTCATAATCTCCTTTAGAATCCTTTCTTTTAAACAAAAAAGAGATGCTTATTCCCAAAATAAAAACGATTACAATTATAATAAATGGTAACTTATTTTTCATATCATCACCCTATTTTAATTATAATCGGCTTTTAAATTCATTTCAACTACTTTAGTTTTTAACTTTAAAAATTAATGTTACAATAGCTGCACATAAAATGGAAGATACTATACCTGTAGAAACATTTCCAAGCATATTTAAAATACCTAATTTTACTGCACCATTATAAAGAGTATTACCAAAAGACATAATCACTACACTTGCTCCTCCTCCAAAGAATTTTACAAGTTTATCATAAACTCCCAAAAATCCGAGTAAAGCTCCAATAGAAACAAACAAACTAGTGATATGTCCACTTGTAAGTTTAGTATTATCTTTAATAATTTGAGCAATGACACAAACAACTCCTGTAAATATAAATGATTTAATTATCATATTACCTCCAATTCTACCACGTGAGCAATTGCTGGGATTGATTTTTTTTGATTAACAAGTGTAGGATTATGCAATGCACCAGTTCCAACAATAAGTATTTTCTTATTTTTTTTACTTAGTAAAACCTTATTGAATAGATAAAGTGGCAACACAACTGGACCACTTGCTCCACTTAATTTGTTTTGATTACTTTTATATAAACTAGCACCCGCATCAATTATATTAGATGCACTCATTCCATATTCTTCTTTTAAAATCATCAGTAAAAGTTCATTTCCTAAAGAGCCAAGATCACCTGTTAAAACAACATCATAATCATTTACTTTTTTATGCATATTCTTTAAATGTTCAACGATAGCCTTAGAAGCAGCTGGAGCCATAACTGCTCCCATATTTGCAACATCTTTAATATCATAATCAACTACGCTTCCAATTGTCGATGAAATAATTTTACATTTAGTTGTTTCATTAGATATTACACACCCAACACTTCCAGTTGCCGTAACAGTTGTATATTTTGCCTTTAATGAACCATATTCTATGGGGAATCTAAACTGTCTTTCACTCGTAAGTTCATGTGAACTTGTCAATAAACAAACTTTGTTTATTTGTTTTGAGGATATAAAATTAGCACCAATGATCATTGATTCTACAAAACTTGCACAAGCATTATAAACTCCTAAAAATGACATATCATTGTTTTTTAATGTATAGTTCATACATCCAAGTTGATTTGATAAATCTCCGCCAATTACCAAATTGAAATCATGTACACTTGATAAATTATTGATAACAGTCTTTTGCATCTTTATTTCTGCATCCTCTAAAGTCTTTTCTCCATAATATTTATCCTTTAAAACCATATTAACATTTTTAATGTTACCATTTGCTTCATCACTTCCACATATTGTAAACCAATTATTCACATAAACATTATTGTATTTTATAGTAACCATATTAATCCTTTCACTAAAGCAAGTACACTTGCAGATAATATTCCATATAGAATAACACTTCCAGCCAGTTTAAAATAGTTGCTTCCAATTCCAGTAATAAGTCCTTCATTTTTATATTCTAAAGAGGATGAGGTAACTGAATGAGAAAATCCTGTAATTGGAATAATTACCCCCATTTTAAACTTATCAACGATGTCATCAAAAACTCCAAGACCAGTTAAAAATGATGCAAGAACAATCCATATAACAAGCATATATTCAACCGAGAAACATTTTACTAAAATTTCTGAAATTGCTCCAATGGTTCCACCAGATAAAAAAGCAATAAGCATATTTTTTAATCTATTTTCTTTTGGAGTTAAAGATTCAACTAACTTTTTATAATTCATATAAAAACCTCCATTTATATTATGGAGATTTTTTAGGAAATATATTCAAGCAATTCTTGTTTTCCTTTACTTTCCAATCTTGAAACTTTTACCTGAGATATTCCCAAGACTTTGGCAACTTCACTTTGAGTCATATCTTCTTTATATCTATACTTAAGTACTAAAGATGATAAAGGATCTAAAGATTCAATTGACTCCATCAAAATCAAATCATCTTCATTTATGGAATTAACACCTATTTGAATATTTTCATATTCATCATCTAAACTAAACATTTCTTCACAAAGCATCGATACATATTCGATTTCTTCCAGAGGAAATTCAATATAATCACTTATTTCTTTAAATGATGGTTCCTTATTTAAAACCTGTGCCAAATATGATCTTGCTTTAATTACAAGTTTATATAAATTGAGATAATACTTATTGAGTTTAATGTTACGACTTTTAACCGATAGTTCATACATCTCCCCAAAAATGTATTTATAAGCATAATTTAAAAAAGGTCCAAACTCCTCTTTATAGTTTTTTTGTGCTTTAATAAGCCCCAAATACCCTGCTTGGTAAAGATCTTCCTTTTCTACATTATAAAATTTCTTTGCTACTCTACGTATTAAAAATTCTTCTTCAGAAATTATTTTTTCCACTAAATTTTTAAAAGATCTAAAGCAACCAATTCGTCAGTTATTTTATCAAATCTCAAACAAGTATTTACTTTATTATTTATTAATAATACACGACCATCATTTTCTTTAACACTTTTTCCACCACTTAAAAGAGCATTTTCGCCAACTGAATCAATAGATGAAAGTTCCTCTAAATTATAAACCATGTATTTTATTCCATAATCTTCAATAATAGGTAATGTATATTCCATGAATTTTGATGCAGTATTTTTGTTTAAATTGCCCTTAAGTCTTACAAACAATATTCCTTTCCTATACTCCAAATTAATCTTCAACATTTTTATCACCCACATTCGTTATAACTTAAATTAAATACGTATAAAAGAGATTCGACAAAATGATATTTTATCTTACTTTTTTCTATGTAAAGTAAATATGATTATCTGTAAAGTAATAATAAGAAGAATAACGATTACTATAAATTTGATATTGCTTGTTTTTTCTTTTGGAACTATTTCATTAAATAAAGGTTCAGCTTGTAAAATCTCATTTTCTTCTAAATCTAAACCATTATTCTCATCACCTACTAATTTAGTTGTTGTAGTAAAAACTTTTTTTCTTTTAACCATTCTTGTAGTTGTTTTTGTAACCTTACTAGTTTTATCAATTGAAACGTCATCACTTATTTCTTCTTTTATTCTCGTATAGTAATTATATTTAGTTATATAATCGTCATAAATTAAATTATCTCCTTCAGTTACATAATCATTTAAAATAACTTTTTCTTCTCCATAACAATGATATTTCTTTATTTCTTTTTTGTAATATGGATTTAAAGATTCAAAAGTCTGACCATTTCCATTAGTAAAGCCATAATTTATAGACCCATATTTATTTTTAAGTTCATTAAAGTTAAGATCGTCAACAAAATATATATGGTTTGCTAAATTTTTAACAACTATTGTAGGTCCATTCTGAAAAAGATACATTGCTTTTGAATGAATTTCATCACCTATGATATTTATTATAATATCTTTTGCCAAATAACGACTTTGAATAAAAACCCCTATTTTATTACCATAAGATAAAGTGTAATAAGTACTTCTATCTCCATCATTTAAATTTTTATAAATCTCTTTATTAGAATCCATAAATACATAATCGACCTTTTTATCACCACTAAAAACTTCAATTTCATATATTTTTACAGGTTCATCAAAATCATAAAAAGAGAAAGCTGTAAGAATAGAACTTGATGAAATTCCAACTGGTTGATATTTAATTCCTCCTGGTATTTCTTCCTTTGATTCTACAGTTTCTAAAATATAGTCTGATGTATCACAGTTAATACACTCTTCTTTGTAACCCAAATCAACTTTCTTTATTTCATAAGTATTATAAAGTTTAACCTCCTCTCTTTTTAAAGTATCAGTTTCTTCCATATATTTATCAGTATTCATAATGAATTCTTGATATTCACCATAAACAACATTTGCATATACAAAAGACGGACTTATAATCAAAAGTATAATTATAAGTATCAATATTTTTTTCTTCATATATCCTCCCTTCTACTTATATATTTCGCGATAAAAATCAATTTTTCTTCTTTTTTACACCTTTTTTTAATATGAAATAGACAATTAAGCAAAATTATAGTATAATCATAAGTACCTGGAATCTTTATTATAAACTTAATTTAGGAGGAAATTTATGAAAGAAACAGAGTCCACTACGTCTGTTTTTGCTTTAGGTGGCTTAGGCGAAGTTGGAAAAAATATGTATGTTATTGAACATGAAAATGAAATAGTTATTATCGATGCTGGAGTTATGTTTCCAGAGGACGACTTACTTGGAATAGATTATGTTATCCAAGATGTAACATATTTAAAACAAAATGAAAAGAAAATAAAGGCATTAGTTATTACCCATGGACATGAAGATCATATAGGAGGAATTACATTCTTACTTCAAAATGTAAATATTCCAGTTATTTATGCATCTCAAATTGCAAGTGACTTAATCAAGAAAAAATTAGATGACAAAAATATGAAATATGAAAATATAATAGTTTATAATAAAGATACCGTCATCAAATTTAAAAAATTAAGTGTAGAATTTATTACAACAACACACTCAATCCCAGATTCATTTGCAATCGTTATTCATACACCAAACGGCGATATTATTCATACAGGTGACTTCAAATTTGATTTAACTCCAATTGGTCCAATGGCAGATATTCATAAAATGGCTGCATTAGGAACTAATGGAGTAAAATTACTTTTATCAGAAAGTACAAACGCTTTATCTCCAGGTTTTTCTGCAAGTGAAGCAATCGTTGATGAAGCCTTAGGTGATATTTTTGCTAAATCAAGTACAAATAGAATTATTCTAGCAACGTTTGCATCAAATATCTATAGAATTAAACACATTGTTGAAACTTGTCGCGAAAACAATCGTAAGATTATAACTTTTGGTAGAAGTATGGAATCTGCTAAAGAAATTGCATTAAAAAATGGTCTTATCAAAGATCCAACAATTTTTATAGATACGAATCAAGCTAAAGATTTAAAGAAAAATGAAATATGTATTTTATGTACAGGTTCTCAAGGTGAACCACTTGCTGCTTTATCAAGAATAGCAAATGGAACTCATAAGCAAGTTCAATTAATGCCAGATGATATAATCGTGTTCTCATCTAATCCAATACCAGGAAATTCACAAAGCATTAATAGAATTATTAATAAACTTTACTTAAAAGGTGTTAAAGTTTATACAAATTCAGATGTTTCAGATATTCATACCTCTGGACATGCTAAAGCTGAGGAATTAAAATGGATGTTAAGACTTATTAAACCTGAGTATTTAATGCCAATTCATGGAGAATATCATATGTTAAAAGCTCATAAAGATTTAGCTGTTTCCTGTGATATTCCAGAAAAGAATGTTTTCATTTGTAAAAATGGTGATGTTGTTTTAATGGATAAAAATGGATGTCGAAGAGGAAAAAGAGTTCAAGCCGGAGATGTTTATGTTGATGGATCTCGAATTGGAGACATTGGTTCAGTTGTCATAAAAGATAGAAAACTTATGAGTAAAGATGGTGTTTTAATAGCTATATTAAACATTGATTATTCTAAACATACTTTAATGATTAAACCAAATATCACAACAAGAGGATTCGTTCTTGTAAATGAAAATGCATCATTAATAAGAGAAATAGAATACAAAGTTACAGAAATAGTTAACAAAGCTTTAAATGGACGATACAATGTAACAGACATTAAAAATCAAGTAATACTTGAATTAAATATGTTTATAAATGAAAAAACTGGAAGAAGACCTATGATTCTACCAGTTATCATGGAAGTGAAGAAATAATACCTTCACTTCTTTTTTATTAAATAAATTAAAAATATAATCACACCAATTGAAACTCTAAAAATAAAAAATGCAACTATTCCCATACCAATAATATCAATTGTTGTATACTTTTTAACTTTTAAAGTATATTCTTTAGTATTACTATATGCATCAGTTAATAACACTTTATATGCTACATCATATTGAAGATTATCATCTAAATTTAATACTTTATCATCATGATATAAAGTTAAAAATGCTTCTGTATTATCTAGCTGATAAACAATATCTTTTACTTTAGGATAAGAAAAGGCATTAACTTCTATTAAACTACCATTTATTTTTGCAGTATTACCATCAACAACAAATTTTTTGATAACATAATCCGATTCTTTTATTTTTCTCTGAATATTAAGAGTATAAAGTTTTTCACTTTCATCCTCAGCAATTACTTTTATAACAAATTCACGATTCTCATCAACATTAAAATTATCTTTATCACCAATAATATCCACTTTTGATTTTGAATCATTTAAAACAACATCAATATCAACTTTATTTTTATAAATAATATAATTATTGTTTTCGGAAACATTTAAATAATCTTCACCATTGATAGTTATTTTATTTATTGTTGTATCACTGCTTTTTATAGGAATAGTTGTAACATTAATCTTTGGGATTTTAGTAGACGTTACAGTCGTTTGCTTTTTAGTTGTTACCTTTCTTGTTGTCTTTTTTACAGCATTACCACTCTTTGGACAAGGGTCGTTTGCTATTGCATTTCCATCAGGGTAATATTGTTTACCATTGTATGTTGCTTTATGGTAATGAAGAGTACCTTCACCTTTATGTGAACCATATGTTATACCATCTGGACACGTTTTAATTGAACTTTTTCTCAATGCTCCACTTGAAGCATAAACATTCATACTTGTAAACAAAATAATTACAAGTAATATTTTCTTTAACATATAAACTCCTTTATATATTGGGCACTAAAGATATAATAACACACAATTAGCAAAACTACATACAATATCTTGAGGAGATATGATATGATTAATTTTTTTGAAAGTTTTTCACCACTTACCCAAGCAATTATTGCATCCACATTAACTTTTTTACTAACTACTTTTGGTTCTTCATTTGTTTTTTTATTTAAAAAAGTTAATAATAAAGTAATGAATTATTTGCTTGGTGCGTCAGCTGGGATTATGTTAGCAGCGGCAATATTTTCACTTTTATTGCCTTCAATTGAACAGGCAAACAACTTAAATATGAATACAAGCATAGTCGTTTCGCTTGGACTCTTATTAGGTTCTGTTTTACTTATTGTTGGAGATAAGGTATCTTCAAAATTTACAGGAAACGAAGAAAACAACTTTAGAAGGATACTACTTCTGGTAACATCAATTGTACTTCATAATATTCCTGAAGGTTTAGCTATTGGAGTTGCTTTTGGATCAATAATTTATAATATTGAAGGAGCCACATTAATAGCAGCTATATCCCTAGCTATTGGTATTGGTCTACAAAATATACCAGAAGGAGCTGCAATATCTATTCCTTTAAGAAAAGAAGGACTATCTAGAAAGAGAGCTTTTTGGATTGGAACTTTATCTGGAATAGTTGAACCAATATCAGCCATTATTGGAGTAATACTAGTTTTAAAAATAAAAATCATTTTACCAATACTACTTTCATTTGCTGCTGGTGCAATGCTATTTGTTATCATTGAAGAACTAGTTCCAGAATGTATGAATGATGAAAACAAAAATGCAATTGGCGTTGTCACTCTTATCGGATTTATACTCATGATGATCATGGAAATTATTTAGACACTTATGTGTCTTTTTTCATAAAAAAGAAGTATATTTCTATACTTCAAATTGACTGTTATAAAGTTTTGCATAATAACCATTTTTCTTTAACAATTCGTTATGGTTACCCATCTCAACTACTTCACCATCATTTATAACTAAAATGACATCAGCATTTTTAATAGTTGACAATCTATGTGCAATAACAAAACTTGTTCTACCTTCCATTAATTTATCCATTGCATCTTGGATAAGTTCTTCAGTTCTTGTATCAACAGAAGATGTTGCTTCATCCAAAATCAATATCTTAGAATTAGCAAGAATAGCACGAGCAATTGTAAGAAGTTGTTTTTGACCTTGACTTATATTCGCATTTTCTTCATCAATTTGCATGTTATAGCCATCAGGTAGAGTTCTTATAAAATGATCTACATTAGCAACCTTGCATGCTTCATATACTTCTTCATCAGTTGCATCTAGTTTTCCATACTTTAAGTTTTCCATAATAGTTCCACTATAAAGCCATGTATCTTGTAAAACCATACCAAAGTTTTTGCGCATACTATATACATCATAATCTTTAATATTCATACCGTCAACTATAATATTCCCTTTATTTAGCTTATAAAAGTTCATTAATAGTTTTACTAGAGTTGTTTTACCAGCTCCTGTTGGTCCAACAATAGCAACTTTCTCTCCAGGTTTTACAGCTAAATTAAAGTTTTTGATTATCATTTTATCTTCATCATAACCAAAAGTTACATTTTTAAATTCAACATTACCAACAACATCATGATCAAGTTTTTTAGTTCCAAAAGTTTCTTCTTCACCCTCTAAGAATTCAAATATTCTTTCAGATGATGCAATCATTGATTGAATTTGGTTTAACACTTGAGCAAGACTAGTTATAGGTTGAGTAAAGTTTTTAGTATATGAAATAAATGATTGAATATTACCAACATTTATTTTGCCTTTAATACACAAATATCCACCCATGATAGCAACTCCAACATAACCTAAATTACCGATAAATTGCATAATTGGATGCATAAGTCCAGATAAAAATTGACTCTTCCATCCGGCTTCATAAAGGTTCCTATTATTTTCTTTAAATATATTCATATATTTTTCTTCGGCATTAAAAGCTACTACTACATCATGTCCAGAAAACATTTCTTCAATATTTCCATTAACATGACCTAAATACTCTTGATTAGCTTTAAAGTATTTTTGAGACTTCTTTATTGTTCCAGCCATAAAGACTAAACTTAATGGAACAAGAAGTAAAACTAGAAAAGTCATTGGTACATTGATACTTAACATCATAACAAGTATACCAACAATAGTAGTAATAGATGTTATAGCTTGAGTTATAGCTTGATTGAAGCTAACTTGTAATGTATCTACATCGTTGGTAATAATACTCAATACTTCACCATTAGTTTTATTATCAAAATATTTAAATGGTAATTTATGAATTTTTTTATCAAGTTCACCTCTTAGTTTATAAGTATACTTTTGAGTAATCGTTGACATTATAAATGATTGAATATAATTACATATTGCACTTATTATATAAAGTGTTAAACATGTTAATAAAATCTTGTTTAGTGTTGGAAAGTTAATACCATTTCCGCCACTTATTTTAGATACAATACCGTTAAATATTTCATTCGTTGCATTTCCTAAAATCTTAGGTCCAATTATTGAAAAAACAGTTGATGCAATTGCAAAAACAAATACAATAATTATTGGAATCTTGTAAGCATCCAATGATTTAAATAATTTTTTTAAAGTTCCTTTAAAATCTTTAGCGCGTTCAAAATTTTGATTTGGACCATGTCTACGTTCTTTCACGAAAGTTCCTCCTCACTAAGTTGAGATAAGGCAATTTCTTTATAAACCTTACAATTTTTATATAAATATTCATGTGTTCCAAGTCCAGCAACTTTACCCTCATCTAACACAAGAATTTGATCAGCATTCATTACAGTTGCAACTCTTTGAGCAACAATTATCTTAGTTGCAGACTCACAATACTTATTTAGATTCTTTCTAACACTGGCATCAGTTTTATAATCAAGTGCTGAAAAAGAATCATCAAAGACATATATATCTGGATTCATTGCAACAGCGCGAGCTATACATAATCTTTGTCTTTGTCCACCAGAAACATTAGTTCCACCTTGATTAATTGGATATTGAAGCCCTTCACTTTTTTCCATTACAAAGTCATATGCACAAGCAACCTTCAAAGATTTTTCCATATCTTCTTCACTTAATGAATCATTACCAAATTTTAAATTGCTTTCAATTGTTCCACTAAATAACATCCCTTTTTGAGGAACCATACCTATCTCATGTCTTAATGTTTCAAAACTTAAATCTTTAACATCAACTCCATTAACAAGTATACTTCCTTCAGTTACATCAAAGAATCTATCAATTAGTTTAACAATTGTACTTTTACCACTTCCTGTTGATCCAATAATTGCTAAAGTTGAACCTTTCGGAACTTTAAAATTAAGATTTTCAAGCACATATTCATCACCGTCTGGATATTTAAATGAAACATTTTTAAATTCAAGTTCTCCAATCTTATCATTATCAAATGGTAAATTTTTAGTTTCTTTAATACTGTTTTCTTTATTTAACACTTCTTTAATACGATTGATTGAAATTATTGCACGAGGAGCCATAATTGATAACATGCTTAACATCAAGAAAGACATAATTACTTGCATTGTATAGCTTATAAGTGCCGTTAAAGTACCAACTTGCATTGTACCAGCATCAATATGTTTTGCTCCAACAAAATAAATAAGAATAATCGTTCCATTCATTATAAGCATCATTAATGGAGACATTAATGACATAAGTCTTTGAGTAAACAAATTCAATTTCTTTAAATCAGTATTAGCCTTGTCAAATTTATTTATTTCCTCTTTTTCACGAGCAAATGCGCGAATAACAGGTAATCCATTTAAAGTTTCTCTTACAATTAAGTTTAATCGATCAATAAGTTTTTGAACAATCTTAAACTTAGGTAAAGCAAATAACATCAATATAATTATTAAAACTAAGATAGCTCCAATTGCTAAACCTAATACCCAAACCATATTGATATTTATGATTTTAACTAAAGCGCCTATACCTATTATTGGAGCATAAAGAACCATTCTAAGCACCATTGTTAACATATTTTGAATTTGAGTAATATCGTTAGTTGATCTAGTAATTAAACTACTTGTTTCAAATTCATTAAACTCACTTTTAGAAAAACTCATAACTTTTCTTACTACTTTTTCTCTTAAGTCATAAGCTACCATACCTGCAAGACGTCCAGATATATATGTTGTTGCAATAATAACCACCATAATAAATAATGAAAGAACAATCATTTTAGTTCCAGATTTAAACAAATAATTCATTTGTAAATCTTTTAAATTAATTCCTAATCTTTCATATTCACTTGAGATAAATGAAATAGCATATTGTTTTTTCATAGATTCATCCAAGTTATTAAAACTAGTTAAATATTCATCAAAATTATTTGTATCACTTTTAGTATAATACTCAATTGTTGTAGGATTAATATCTATTCCCATTTGTTTAATCGCATCATTATTTAATAAAAATGAATATATTATCGTAGAATCAAGAATAGATTTTTTATCGTCCTCAGATAATTCTCCTTTTAAAACATAAACATCTCCATCCTTAAGATAAGGATATTTTTCTATGTTAGCATCAGTCTTAGGAACTTTTTTATAATACTTACTTAAATCAATAGACGTTAACGAATTTATATTAGCATAAGTTTTATCAGTCATCTTATCAATTATTTCTGATTCTACACCCTTTTGTTGAATTCCAACATTTATAATTTTTGATGTATAATCAGGAAGAGCTAAATCACAATAAGCTTGTACAAACAAAAGAACAACAACTGCAAAAAAACTTAAACCATATTTTTTTAAAATGTTTTTCATATAAACTTCCTTTCTTTATTTAATTTAACCAAATTTTATTTTATCAAACATTTATGAATTTAATAAGAAAAAGAACCTATAAAAGAGATTCTTTTTCAAGTAAAGTATGATTTTTTATGAAATAATGTTTATTACATATATTATTTAAAATTGGTCTATCTGAAATAATAATAAATGTTTTATCTTTAAAATATTTTTTTAACATAGCAACAACTTTCTTTTCACCATCAAGATTCATTCCTAAAGTTATTTCATCAAAGAAATACACATTCTTATCAAGAACAATTGCTCTTATAATATTAATACTACGAAGAACTACATCACTTACATTAGTAATAATCGTATCCAATCCATTATCCAAAGACAAATACCAATCATTAAGTCCAATCTCTTCAATATATTCTAATATTTTTTCATCACTTACTTTTTTACCTAAACTGATATTATCTCTTAAAGAAAGATCTAAAAGATTAACATCCTTTGATAAATAAACAACATCTATGACGTTTTTAGTTTCTTTTTCATCAACTAAAAGACAACCTTTATCCATTGGCAAATAACCGCTTAAAACATTTAAAACAGTTGATTTACCTTGACCGGATTTTCCAAGTATTCCAACACTTTCTCCTTTTAAAAGTTCAAATGAAGGAATATGTATTATAACATCACTTGACTTGTAATCAACCTCTGCATCTTTAATCTCAACACTTTTAAAATTAGAGATATATTTCATATTTAGTTTTTTAGCATATTTTTTATCAAGATTATCTTTATTTTTATTTATATATAAATAATTTTTAATTGTATAAGGTAAATCATATAATAAGTTTTGAAGTTTTAACATTATCACAATGAAAAAGAAAAATAAACCAACTCTAGTAACATTATTTTTTATATTAAAGAAAATCATCAGTAAAATAATTAACATGTATAAAATCATACCATTAGAAAATTTTATATCATTTTCATCATTTGATTTATTTAAAATAAGCATATCATTATCCTTATTTTCATCTAGTTTCTTTAAACAAAAATCAAATATTCTAAGTTTTCTTATTGTATTAAAGTTATTAATGAAATTATTTAATAAATCATTATAATTATGAATATTTATAACATCTATTCTTTTATAACGAACTATTACTAAAAAAATAAGATAAATTATACTTAAAATAGATATAATAACATTAATTTGAAATAATCTATGATATAGAATTATTAAGCCTAAAATTAAAGGAATAACTACTTCTCCAATATCAAATAAAGTTTTAGTTGCCCTATAGGAAAAATCAAGAATCATTTTCCCAACATTTTTAAGTTCTATATCATTAAAATAAATATTTGATTTTTCTATTTTAGAGAAATAATTAAGTTCAATTGAATGTTTAAAATTTTGATAATTATTAGAAGCATCCTTATTATGTAAATATTTAAATATGTTTCTAAATAGATATATTACACAAATAAATATAAGACAAACAAATATCTTAGTATCCGATAAATAATCATATATAAATATAGAAAAAACTACCGCAAAAAGATACCAACAAAAATAAATTACACTTTTAAGGATAATCGTTAACAAACATTTTTTCGCATTCTTATTTTTTAATAAATCTATCATATACATCACCAAGTATCATTATTATACACTATGAACTATTTAACATCAATAGAACGGCATATACATTTTTCATAAGAAGTAACTTTATATGGTTTAATTATATGTTCTCTAGCACCCATGCTTTTAACACATTTACTTGAATTAGTTAAAGCTCTAATAATTGATTTACTGATCATTTTATCATCAATGTCTTTTTCCTCTATATATGTTCTAATAAACTCAGAAATAAATGCATCTCCTGCTCCTGATTCATCAACTTCACGTGTTGGTTCTTCAATAGTTTTCTTCAAAAATTTATCATTATAGATAACATCACATCCTCTTTTACCTCGTGTTATAATCAAAATTTTAGGAGAAAAATTGTCATATAAATCATATGAATCAACTAAAAATTTATCCTTTAAATAATAATATACTCTTTCATTTAAACTTATAATAGAAAAACGTTCCTTTAGTAAGTCAGTAAGTTCCTCATATCCATAATCTAAAATATCATGATTACTTCCTAAATCTAAAAAAGCTTCATTATCATACTTTTTTAATACATCAAGAGTAAACTTTCTTAAGTTATCAACAACAATATAATCATCTTTATCAATTTTAATATCTGAAAATTCCATTTTAGTTCCACTATAACCATATCTTTTCTTACAATAAGGACATATCTTAGAAGTAACTCCATCATTTATAAAAAATGTTTTTGTTTCATCTTGAACCTCTCTAATATAAGTTTCTATTCCAACATCTTTTAAGCTTGAAACGGCTACATTTCCTTCTGAATCTCTTCCACATACTCCAAAATAAGCACACTTGAAGTAACGACTTAAATTAACAAGAATATTAGCATCACTTTTTCCACCACTTACATACATATCTTTACCATTTTTTATATAATAGTCACAGTAGAGATCACCAAAACTAATAATACGCATCTTAAACACTTCCTTTAAAATTAAATAACCTTTTAGCTGCTATTTTATCATATTTTATTTCACTTAAATCGACATTCATCGATAAAGCTATATTTCTAAGTAAATAAACCGCTTGTATAGTTAAGTAAAAATCATTTATAATGTCATCTTCAAATTCGCTTTTTAAAACTATATATTCTTTCATTTGATATTTGAAATTTTCAATCAAAACATTCTCTAAATCACTTCCATTATAACCTATTAATATCGCTTTTTTATCATGATTTCTATTGAAAGTATGTCTTCCATGACAGTAACTATATAGCTTATGCATTAAAGGTGCAACAATATTTGCTTCTACCAAAGTCGATTCCATAAATGTTGATGTTGCTATTGCTTTATCAGAATAAAATATATTTACTATACTTTCACCATTTAAATCAATAAATACATCTTTATCCACTTTTGAAAATATTTCATTCAAGATAGATAAAAATTCATCTTCTAAATAATATTTAAGAAGAATAGCCATCGGAACACACGTCGAATTAAGAGATATAAAAGAATGCTCATACTCCATTTCATAAGGTATAACTAAAGCATTTTTAAGTTCCCTATTACTCGTTAAGACATAATGGATTAAATTATTATTTAAAGAGTATTCGACACCATAATTAGTTCCACTATAGGAAGAAATAAATATTGCATCGTATAACTTTTTATCAGTTTCATCTATATCACTAATGTCTACTCTTTTTGTAATACATCCGTTTTTCTTTTCAATGACTTTGCTTGAAAAATCAGATACAACCTTACTTCCTCCAGTTCCAACACATAAAATATTTCCTTTAATTTTTTTTAAAACCTTAATAGCATCTTCGCAACTATCAGTTGATTTAATAATATTTTCATATAATTTTTCTATAAATTCATTCATTTTTTCACTTCCTAAGTATAGTATATATCCTATATAGGAAGTATATCGTCTAGTTAAAATATTCAGGCATAATTTCTATAGAACTTATACGTTTAAGTTCAAAATGACGCAAATCACCTCTTAATTCACAATAAGCAGCAACTGCCCAAGAAGATGAGGTATAAAATAAATCAAGTGGATGAATTATTCTTTCACTTTCACCCTTACCTTTAGTATAATACTTTATTTTTACTTTTTTAGATTCCTTAATTGCTCGAGAAAGTTTATTGTACGTATCCTTTTCTCCATCAAATATATCCTTTTTTTCTATCTTTGCAGCAATATAGATATCTCTTATTTTATTGGCAATTTCTTGTACTCTTTCTCTATCATCATCTTTTAAATCAAGATTTAATAGAAATTTATAATCACTTGAAGAAAATCTTCTCTCTGGTAGTTTAACAGTTTGATTTAAAACATATCCACCAGTTGGTCCATATATTGTATCTATATATATACCAGCTTTTTCAAAATCTTCCTTGTATAAGCGTATCATTCTTTCACTTACTTCTAAAATACTTGCAAGTTCTGAAACGCTGTATTTTTTTCCAGTACTAAGTAAATTAAGCATACTTATCGCGTTTCCAAGTTTACTCATAATATCACCACCTATATAATATCAAAAAAAATACTAAAACTAGTATTTTTTTCTCATAATTCTAAGTGTATTTAAAATAGTTAAAAGAGTAACGCCAGTATCAGCAAATACTGCCATCCACATATTAGCAAATCCAAAAACACTTAATAACAATATTAGAAGTTTTACAAGACAAGCAAATATTAAATTTTGTTTAATAATTTTCTTAGTATATTTAGAAATTTCAAAGACCGTTACTAACTTAGTTAAATCATCACTCATCAAAACTATGTCACTTGCTTCAATGGCTGAATCAGAGCCAATTGATCCAAGAGAAATACCAACATTTGCTCTCTTTAAAACTGGAGCATCATTTATACCATCACCTATAAAAATAGTCATACCTGTCTTTTCGACATTTTCATACTCTAAAAACTTATCAGTTGGAAGCATCTCTGATTTAATTGTTTTAATACCAACACGCTTTCCAATAAATAAAGACATTTCTCTTCTATCTCCAGTAAACATATAAGTATTAATACCCAATTTATTAAAATACCTTACTACATCCGCGGATTCATCTTTAATTCCATCATCAATCATTATAGATGCAACATGTTTTCCATCAATGCTTAAATGTATTGTTGATGAATATTCACAATCACATAATTTTTTATTACCAATATTAATATGTTTATCTTTGTAGTCAAAGCTTATTCCTGAACCACTTATTTCTTTAAAGTTAGTAATTTTACCCTTATGTTCATTTGAAAGTTTCATAAAAGATTTAGCAATTGGATGATTTGAATTTGCTTCTCCAGAAACTAATATATCTACAATTTCTTCATAAGTATAATCATTATCAAGGATTTTTATTTCTTTCACTTCAAAAGTACCATCAGTAATTGTTCCAGTTTTATCAAATATAATATTTCTAGCATTACTTACATTATCTAAATAATTACTTCCTTTAATCAAAATACCATTTTTACTGCTGATACCTATTCCTGTAAAATATGAAAGTGGAACTGATATAGCAATTGCACATGGACAAGATATTACTAAGAATGTAAGTCCTCTATACAAAGCATCAGAGAAACTTACATAAGCAAGCGGTAAAAGTACAATTATTAAAATGGCTAAAAGTAAGATAATTGGTGTATATATTTTACTAACACGCGCCACAATTGTTTCAGTTTTAGTTTTTTTATCAGTTGCACTTTCTAATAATTCTAGAATTTTATAAACTGTCGAATCAGAATAAGTTTTTGTAGCTTTCACTTTTATCACGTCACCCATATTAATGGAACCAGATAATACTTCATCATTTACTTTAACACTTGAAAATTCTGATTCACCAGTTAAAGATGATGTATCGACTTTTGTTTTACCATCAATAATAATTCCATCAACCGGGACTTTTTCGCCGCTTTTAACAACCATGATATCATCAATTTTAACATCTTCTACAGCTACTTCTTTTACTTCATCATCTATTAAAACATTGGCATAACTTTGTTTTATATCGATTAAATCCTTAATTGATTTTCGAGAATTATTGATTGCCTTTTCTTCTAAAATTTTACCAATTGTATAAAGAGAAACAACCATTATTCCTTCCATAATATCTCCAATAAAGAAAGCACCTAAACATGATATAGTTATTAAAGCATATTCATTTAAAGAGTGATTTTTTATTAACATCTTTACTGCAGAAAAAGCTATTTTATATAAAAGCAAAACATAACTGATTATATATAAACTATAACTTAACCATTTAGGAGTTTTAAAAATATAAGCCACTAAACTAAGTAATATTGCAACTATTAAAACACTTAAATGATATTCCTTAGAATTCTCTTCATTCAAAGTTAAATATGCTTCATCCTCTACCGATGAAACTATTTTATTTAGTTCATCTAAAGAAAAACACTTATCACTTTCAAAGATAACTCTTGATGTATTAAAGTTAACAACAACATTATTAAAGTCATCTAAAGAGTTCATATATTCTTCAATTTCACGAGCACAGTTGGCACAATCAAGATTATTTATAACATATTTATACTTTTTCATAACATACTCCTTTTATGTTCAATATGAGATATAACCACCTCAAACACCTCTTTTACATGTTCATCATCTAAAGAATAATAAACTTCTTTACCACTCTTTCTCGATTTAACAATATTTAAATCTTTCAAATAACTTAATTGATGAGATATTGATGACTTTGTCATATTTAAAACATTTGCTATATCACAAACACACATTTCATTATGATCAAGAGCAAAAAGAATTTTAACTCTAGTATTATCACCTAATATTTTAAAGAATGTTGATATCTCAGTAATAAATTCGTTATCAAGCATTTTAGATTTAACATCTTCGACTACATTTTCATGTATTACATTACAATCACACATTTCTGCTGTTTTCATAATTACCTCCATAGTTGAGTGTCTATTCAACTAATATCATTATAGTTGAATAATTATTCAACTGTCAATAGTATATGCTTTTCAAATAAAAATTTGACAAAAAAAATATGCTGATGCATATTTTTACCATGAACCTGTCCATGTAGTCTTTGTTACAGGTATTGAATCGTAATAACTAGAGATAGAATTATAGAGTTTGATTCCAGAGTCAACATCTACCGAGTGCTTCAAAGCATTATTAGTATTAATTTTGCTTGTAGCATGAGAATAGTCTCCTGATATCGTTTGAGAAATTATCTTTTCTGTTATTTTTTTTACTACTGTAAAAGAAAATATTTGATTCAAGTATGTCAAACTAGAAGTAGGTAAACTAAATGTTGCTGAGCTTCCAGTTGAAAAAGTTCTTAGTGAGTAACTATTATTAGATTTGCATCCATCACTTGTACAAAAATTTTGAATAAATGAATAGTTTCCATTAGCTTTAATATTTTTATTATCAAAACCAATAGCAATTATATCATTACTTCTTACTTTCGGGATTTTTTTCCATTCCAAATTAACTTCATATTTAAAATCATTTCCGGATTTATAGATACTTATAGTTATTTTCTTATAACTAGTTTGATTTGAATTAGACTCCATAACTTTAACATCATCATACACATCATTATACTCTTGTTCACTAATTTCAATAGTCTTATCAACTACATTCGACAATACAGAAACATCTGAATCACTTTCATAAATAGTTTTATAATATTTTGTTTCGCTAGACACTAATACATCATTTTTCATAGCAAATGACGGACTAGGAATTAAAACTAGACAAAATAAAATGTATAAGTAGAATTTTTTCAATGCTATACTCCTTTCTAAAATAAATATTAAAACATTGAAAAAAAAATAACAGGAAACATACGTAGAGTTACTCTAATAATCGTAGATTTTAATAATACTATTTATTTTCTCATTTTCTCTTGTACCATACTCAATAAGTAAGGTTAAAGTTTGGTAATTATGATCAAATATATTATTTGATTTTAAACGTTTATCAAAAGTTAAATTTTCAGATGACAATAAAGTATTTAAAGATTGCACAGTATCGCTTTTTCTTTCTCCTTTAAGCAATAGATTTCCCATTTCATCATAGACGTATATATTACAAAAATTTGTTTTTATCTCCATATTAGTGCCAATATTTTCATCATAGTAACGCAAAGAATTGATTACTATCTTACTATTAATCGGACTATCTAAATACGTTCCAGCAATCGTTAAATATTCATTATCAGAAATTAAATCAAAAACTTCAGGTTTATAATATAATTTTAAACAATAATAAATACCAGTATAAATCAACGCAATACATAAAGTAACAAATATCATCTTTTTCTTAATAGTTTTAGTATATTTTTTCATTCTAAGTTTTAATTCGGATTCAATAGAATTTTCCTTGGATAAACATAAATCTAAGAAATCATGAAAGGACATTTTAAAATATTTTGCAATAGAGTCTAGCATAACAATATCAGGTATTGATGTCCCAGTTTCCCATTTACTTATTGTTTTACTTGACACATTAAGTTTCTCAGCTAATTCTTCCTGAGTCATATTTTTCTCTTTTCGCATTTTAGCTAAAATCTTACCAAAGTTTTGAAAATTCATAAAATCACCACTTCTATTCTATCAACAAAATCTACAAATATAAAGTTTCAATAATATTTGTAGTTTAATAAAAAATAAATTTCAATAAAAATTACTAATATAAGTATAACCATAAAATATGTCATAGAAATTATATAATCATACAAAGATATATTAAGCAAATAAATTCCAATTGAAAAAAACAATAATAGAGCTATTAGTAACATAAAGATTAAATATAATATGTTAAAAAATATCATAGTTACAACGCTAACTTTTTTATAACCTAGAATTTTAAATATTCTAATATTCTTTTTTTGTTCATTTATAAAAGAATATACTAAAATAATTATAATAATAGTAAATAATAATTTAGTAAAAGTATAACTATACTTTAAAATTAAAAGTAAGTTCAAATATGTATTGTATTTACTCATATCCATATTAAAATTAAAATCAATATTATTTTTATTTAAATAGTTACTTATTTTATCAATATCTTTATAGTCCTTAATAAAAATTGTATATTCAATTTTTTCCCCAGCATGTAACTTGCTAAACATAAACTCTGAAAATCTTTGATTAATTAATATAAAATTTTCATCCAAAGAATTATCATAAATGACATCAAATTCACTTAAATTAATCTTATAATTTCTAAATATATCTAACTTTGTTTTCTCACTAATTTTAACTGTTCTATTTGTTTCATCAAAAGTGCTACTAACAATATAAAACGTTCTATTATCAAAGTTTTTTTCTATATTGAAGTTATATTCTATACTTTTATAATCAAAATTAATATCAACTTTAGTAAAAACAAATAATTCTTTATTGCTATCATTATTTATAAAATTATTAACTTTATTATTAAAATATTGAAGTATAAATGACACACATAAAAGCAAAAATAATAAAATTGATATAATTAAAATAAAATTTTTATTCTTATTACTATGTTTTAAAGATTTTTTAAATATTCGATATTTTTTATACATTTACTAACTCCTTTATATCAAAATTATCAATCTTTTTTAATGAAATACCAGTAAAAGCCATTGTGAATATAACAACTAACATGAAAGATATAAAATAACCGATCCATGAATTTTTAAATGTTATTAAACATAAATCAGCATTTTTAGATAAAAGCAATTGAGCCAAATTACTTTCTATAGCTATAGAAATGGCAATCGAAATTAGATAAGCCAAAATTGACAAAATTAAGTTTAACAAATAAATTTGTTTTTTTATTGTTTTATTAGGATAACCAACGATTTTTAGTATACCAATATTCTTATAATTATTCATAATCGTTCTATTAGTAAATAAATAACAAAGAACACACGATACAACCAATATCACAGACATGATTAAAGCTACCACATATATTGCTTCTTCTAAGATACTTGTTTTCAATGTAGTCACTGGTTGATAGAATGAAATATTTGAAAAGTTTTCTAGAATACTAATATTATCTATATTATCCAACAATATAACAAAATGAGAATCGGCATCATTACTAGAAACACTGATAGATCTATTTTTCATAATATCGTAATAAGTTTTGTAATTAATATAGCAAGTATTTGGTCTTGTAAAATATTGAGTTCTATCAAAAGTACCAACTAATTTAACCTTAACATCAAATTCATTAAAGTATTTAATATTTAAGTATCTTCCAATATATTTATCCAAATTAAAATTTTTTTTCATATCAAAACTATCATTTAATGTATAATTACTTGGAAAAAAATTAGATGGACAAATCATTCCATCAGTATCAACAGAACTTTTTCCTGAAATAATATTAAAATTAACATTTTTTATTGGAAAAATTTCAATATCGCCATCATATAAGTTATTGGTGAATTCTTTAACAATTCCATAGTTATTAATTTCCGTGCTTTCATACACATTTATAATATGAAGATTATCTTCAAGGCTCTTTTTTAATGATATAGCATTTTTTACGTCATCAATTCCTACATACACTAAACGACCATCTATACTGTTCAAAGCATATTCAGAAAAATACTTACTTACTCCAAAAACATATGACAGCCCAACAAAAGAAAAAGTTCCTAAAGTGATTAAAACAAAAAAGAATATTAAATTTTTAATTTTTAAAATACTATTTTTTAGTTTCATATAAATCACCATCTTTTAATTTCAAAGATACATCAGAATATTTTTCTATTTCTTTATTATGACTTACAACAATGACACATTTTCCTTTAACAGATTCTTGTTTTAGCATCTCAAAAATAGCCTTCTCATTATCCTTATCAAGATTTCCAGTAGGCTCATCCGCTAAAATAATATCTGGATTGTTTATTAACGCACGTGCAATTGCAACTCGTTGCATCTCACCACCTGACAATTCACTTGGATAATGATTCATTCGCATCACCAAACCAACTTTAGTTAAAGCTGATTTAACCAATAAATCATTAGAATTTGTATTGCCTTTTTCAACAAGTAAAGGTAATAAAACATTGTCATATGCAGTTAAATCATCATTTAATAAAAATGTTTGATAAATAAGTCCAATTTTTTTATTTCTTAGATAATCATAATCAACTTTTTTATTAATAAATTTATCAAAATACTTTATGGTTCCATTATCAAATTTAAGTAACCCACATATTATATTCATCAACGTTGATTTTCCATTTCCACTCGCTCCCATAATAGAATAAAACTTTTTATCAAAAAACTTATAAGAAACATTGTCTAAGACTTTAATATCAACACCATTCTTTTTATATTTTTTTGTAACATTTTGAAGCTCTATAACCACTTTACTCATATTTTAAAATCCATACTCCTCATTAAATTCATCTATTTTTTGCAAGTACAAATAGTATTTTACTCTATAATTATCATTTATTTTCTTCACTATTAAATAGTTGTTTTTATCGAATTCATATGCATCAATTCCTATTAAAGAATCACTTACATCTTCAACGTTATACAAACTATCTTGTGCATTTACTAAACGATATATAATATAATCAGATGGATATTCATCACCTACAGAAGCTATATTTTTTAATTCTAAACCTTTTGTATAAATTTCATCTTCATATAAAGATGTATAAACTTTTTTAAAATTATCTGTTTTTTTATTTATAGAGATTTCGATTGGGAGTTCATCGGTAATTATTCTCTTTTCTATAAGTACACTAAATTGCTTTTCAATATAATCTAGAGTAACTGAAATATTTGAATCTTTTAAATATAAAGCATCAAACAAATTAACTACATTATAAGTTTCATTTTCAACTGAAAAAGTTTTCTTGTTTTCTTCTATTTTTGTTTTTGCTTTTGTAATGATATCATTAGATATATTTTTATTATTCTCTGATTTAATAACATATAATTCATCAATATTATAACTTTTTAAAAAATAAAGATATCCATCACTATATCCAAGATATTTATTCCCAGTAGAATTCAAATTTTCTAAAGGAAATATAACGATAGAATTATTATTAAATTTATGATTATCTTTAAAGAACAAAAAAGCAGAAATTATGATAAAAATAATAATTATAATAATCAAACAAAAATTTTTTTTATTCATATAAACCTCCAAAGCAATATAAAATAAAGAAAAAATGCAATTGCAAAAAATAGAATATACATCATAAAAAATAGAAATAATACTTGAAAACTTATCTTTAATATAATAATGCTTATTAATGAAAGAAAGAAAATAATTAAAAATAAAATGGAATACAACAATATAAAAGATAAATAGTTGAGTATAAATAATTTATTTTTTGAATAACCAATAACATGATAAATTTGATTTGTTTTCTGATCATCTTTAACAAAAGAAATTACTGTTATAAAGATAATCACAATATTTATTATTAAACATACAACTATAAAAAATTTTAGTATATTTATAAAAACCTCATTAGAATTGTTTTCTATACCATTATATTCTAAATCATATTTATCTTCATTTTCTTTAACAAAATTTTCCAAATCCTTTCTTTCTTTAAAAATCAATACATTATCTTTACAATAAAAATTATCTTTTTTTAATTCATCACAAGTAGCATTGGTTACAAGACTTCTGTTTTCTAAAGTATTTATTCTTTGATATTCCTTTTCTTGAAAATAACTTAATAAAATTATTAAAGAAAAATTTAAAAATAAAGATACAAAAAAAACTAATACATATTTCCAAAAATTTTCTTTTCTAATCACATTTTTTAATATCATTAATATCACATCTCACTAAAGTTTTATTTTCTAAACGATATATAATATCTGCATTCTTTAAATTATTCATATCATGTGTGACCATGATAATGCACTTTCCATCATCAGCTAAACCTTTTAATATTTTAATTATATTAGCAGCATTATCTGGATCAAGAGAACCAGTCGGTTCATCACATAATATGTAATCAGGATTATTTATAAGCGAGCGTGCTATACAAACACGTTGACATTCTCCACCAGAAAGTTCAGCTGGAAAATGGTTTTCTCTATTCTCCAATCCTACTTTTTTTAAATAAGATTCCACCTTTTTCTTTCTATCCAACTTTGACAAACTCTTATCCAGTATAGTTGCAACTAAAACATTTTCAAAAGCAGTTAATCTAGGATTTAAATAATAATCTTGAAAAATTATGCCTATATTTTCATAACGCATCCTAGAAAGTTCTTTATCATTCAAATGAGATACATCTTTTGTTCCAACTAAAACGCTTCCATCAAAGTTTGAATCCAATAATCCAATTATTTTTATAAGCGATGTTTTCCCACTCCCACTAGGTCCAATAATCATATAAAATTTTCCGAGTTCAAATTCAACATTCAAATCTTTAAAAATTTCTATTTCTTCATTTTTCTTTATATATTTCTTACTTAAATTTTTAATTATCATATATAGCACCTTTAACAACCTTTCTTATTTTATTCAAAGAGAATAAAACTATCAAAATGAATCCAATTGGTATAATTATTAACATTGAATAGATATTCATTTTATAATTAAGCAATTCAAAGTATTCAGTTCTTATTAATATATTTGAAATTGCAAATGTTTCCAATAAATTAATTAAATAAGCAAATAATATTGAGAAAACAAAAACTATTAAATATTCATACCCATAAATTCTAAAAATGTTTTTATTTGTAAAGCCAATACTTTTATATAATAAAATTTCTTTTTTCTTGCTTTCTATATTTCGTTTTAAATGTAAACTGATTGCTATATAAACCATAATCAACATAAAGCATAATACAACAATAAATATTATCTCTAAATTATTTAGTCCATCATAATCTATTTCAACTTTATCATAACTATCAAAACCCATTTTCTTTAATTCTTCTTTTACATAATCTATATTTTTTATGTTATCAACTATAATATTTATAGTTGAAAGAGAATAATTTACATCTTCATTGTAGTCTGTATATCTAGCTATACGTTCCAAGTTTTCTAAACTTGTAAAACAAGTTACACCATCTAACATAATTTTTTTTGAATCATAGTTTGCTGAAATATAAAAAGTTTCGTCCCTCTCATCTAAGATTTCTTCATCTCTAGATGCAGTATAACGTATTCTTTTAAAATTTCTTGAAAAAGTTGAACCAACTGTCTTAAATTTTTTAGGACAAATCAGATTATTTCCTTGAACATTTTTATTTCCATTAACTATCTCTAAATTATTTAACTCATTCTCATTAAGAGCATATAATGTTATATTTTGACTTTTATCAATAAAAAATCCATAAATAAAAAAGTTAATATCAGTTACTTGAGTAACATGGTCAATGCTTTTAAATTTCTCAATATTATTTAAATCATCTGTATCAACTAATACGCTTCTCCAATCAATATTTTTTTCTTTGACATTTTTTAAATATTCATTTATAGAAAAATCAAAATTGAAAAGAATCAATATTAAAGAAAGTAAAAAACCAACTAAAATCACAAATAATATTGAATTTTTACTTCTAAATGTTATTTTATTAATTAAATTATTCATATACTATCTCTCCAATTTAAAATATAATATTTTTGTATTCTTTCTTATATCCCAAATAAAGAGAATTACTCTCTTTTTAAGAGAATTAAAAAATTAGACACAAAAATGCCTAGTCTATATTTATAAGCTCGTATTCACGATTACCAAATCCAAGTTCACTAGCTGCTTCAATTGTATGAATTCCATGTCTTGAATTAATTCTCTCAAGTAAATATTCTCTACCTGGATCATTTGAATTTATAACTAAATCAATACATGCTTGATCAATTGCAATTGGATCTAGAGAAGCAAGAATACCGATATCTTTCATACAAGGATCCTCGGCTTTAGCACAACAGTCACAGTCAACACTCATGTTAACCATCATATTGATATAGGCAATATTACTTTTAAAATGATTATGAATAGAACTTGCTGCATCAGCCATACTCTCCAAGAATAAATCTTGTTCAGGAATATTATCCCATAAAACATTTTGATCCGTAGCTTTTCCAGCAGAATGAATATATACTTTACCTTCACTAGAAGCAACTCCTATTGAAAGTTGTTTTAAGGCTCCACCATATCCACCCATTGGATGTCCTTTAAAATGAGATAATACAAGCATTGAATCATAATTATTAATAGATGCTCCAACATAGTTTTCTTTTATAACCTTACCATTTGGTACATCAAATTTAATATATCCATCACTATCCATGATATCAACATTAAAATATTTATTCCATTCATGTTTTTCTATTAATTTTTTATGCTTTTCTGTTTCATTTCTAGCGCCACTATACGCTGTATTACATTCAACAACAGTACCACCAACATAATTAATAATATCTTTTAAAAATTCTGGTTTTACATAATTTTGATTTCCATCTTCACCAGAATGAAGTTTAACTGCTACATTTCCTTTAAGATCAATTCCTAAATGTTTATAGATATTAACTAAAGATTCTGGTGTAAGTTTATTAGTAAAATATACTTTTGATTTTTCCATAAATGCACCTTCCTATTTACATATTTAGTATAGCATAGATGGAAAAATATATAATTATTTTTTTGTATCTATATACATTTCTATATAATCTTTTAATGCCTTTTCTTCTTGATATTTTATTGAATCTTCATCTTTATTTGGATCTAAATAAGTTTCAATTTTCCCTTTATTTATTAAAATTATTGATGGAGCATATTTTATAGTATTATATAATTTAGTGCTTTTAAACTCTTCAAAAGGAATTTTAAAAATAGTTATATTATTATTTTTAGAAAAATTTTCCACAACGTTTTCACATGATACCTTAAAATTGCAATAAGGATTATAAGTAAACAATATAAAAGAATCATTCGATTTAAGTATGTTCGTCAATTCTTTACTATCTATATCAACTAATTTTCCGGCATTATAATATTCATCATTTAAATAGAATTTACTGTTTTCCTTAGTACAGCCAGTCATAGATAATATAACCAAAACAAGTAAAATAATTTTTTTCACTACTGAACCTCTTTTAATGAAGAAAAATCTATATTATGGTAAGTTGCTTTCCAAAAATCATAAACACTTTTGCCGTTTTCTTCTCTTTTAACAGAAACCTTATTTGCTCCATCATAAAACCAATAACCACCAACATCATAGATTTTAGATTCATCCCATCCAAGAGATACAAGAAGTTTCTTTGTTTGGCCAGCATATCCACCGCCTCCACACATCAAGAATATGTATTTATCCTTTGGAAAAAAATATTCTAAAATGTTTAATGATTCTTCATAATTTGCAACATATTTTCCAGAAACATTTTTAAACAAAGATTTTCCTTGATATCCTTTACCAACAATACCCTCTAGTTCAGTACTTATACTATCATCAACTAAATATGGATAAGGTAATACCTCAAAACCACTTACAAATCCAGATAGATAAGAATCCCCATTGATTTTTTCCCAGTTAGCAGCATCCTTAAGCATTCTTACATCTATATAAACTGAATCACTTCTATTTAAATACTTATCTATTGTTTGTTCATTAATATTTTTATCAATTCCAAGGCTACCTCTTTCTCCACCAGTAAGTTCAGGCTTAGGCAATTTACTTAATCCTTTATCTTTAAAGACGATAAAACTTAAAACTCCCCCAAAAATAAATGCTACAATTATACTTAGTATAATTAAAATTTTCTTTTTCATAAATTTCTCCTTTCACCATTAACTTTAAGATAAATAATAAAAAAAAAAAATAACTATTTAGTTGAATTAACTCAACTTATGGTTTAGTCATTTCATTTTTTATCCAAGTCATAATAACTTTAACAACATAATCAATTTCTTCTTCACTCAACTCATGATTTTTTCTTATATGATGCCACTTATATAAACATTCTCTACAACATGTTGCAGTAGCGTGTTCTGAAACAAAAACTGGGTGTCCATGGGTAGGTGTTTGTTTTCCATCATTTAAAGGATTTTCTGGTGCCAGTCTTGTTCTTATAAAATCATAAGCATGACTTTCAATAGTTTTTAATTCCTTCTTTTCTATATAATCTAAATCTTTCTGTTTTAAATGAAAACTACTTCTAAATTTTGACTTTGATAGCTTAAATAAAATATCATCAATATTCATAAATACCTCCATAAATATATGCTATAATATATAATATCATAAGTATAAAGGAGAAGCCAAAATGTTAAAAAAGAATTGGAATGAATATACCGAAAATGAAAAAAGAAGTATACTTTTTCATGCATATATTTATTATGGAAAAACAAATGATATTTTAACAGAATTAAACGAATATAGGTTACTAATTGCCAGTAATCCAGATGAGGTATTAAAAGTATATATACTTGCAAAATATTTAAATTTTAATCCTCAGACTGCTATAGCAAAAGCTTTAAGAGAAAATAAATTACAAGCTTTATTCGATTTAACAAGACCAATAGATTTTTCTAAAACTGACATTAATGAAAAATTAAACGAATTTTTAGAGGACACTATTTACACTTATAATTTTGAAGCTACTACAAAATCTAAACAAGGAAGAAGCCGATAAAAATTTGACTTATATATAATTTTAGTTATAATATACAGCCAGAAAAGGAAGTTTTATATGGAAGTAAAAAATTGGAGTGAATACTCAGAATCAGAAAAGCAAACTCTTTTAAATCATTTATTTACTTATTATGGTAAATTGATATTTAATCTTGAGGAACTAGAAATGTTTTCTTATCTAACGAGCAAAATACCAGATACTTTGTTTAAAATATTTGTTAGTTCTTATTTAGTAGGAGAAAATGGTCAAACTATAATATTGGAAGTTTTAAGAAATGAAAAAGAAAAACAAATTGCAGCATTAAAAAAGAAAATAGATAATTATAATGCTGAAGAATTAAAAGAATATGAAAAGGAATTTTTAGCCGAAATTGTTAAAACTTACAATACTCCAGAAGCTCCAATTCCTTTAAGTGATGAGGAAATAAAAAGACAATTAACAAAAATGTTTGGAATTTAAACCAAACATCTTTTTATTTTACCCTTTTTCTATTTATCATGAGCTTCAACAAAAATATGAGTATTGTTATTAAAAGAACACTGACTAATATAGCAGCTAAAATATAATTCTTATCATCTTTCTTTTTTACTATTTTTATTTCTTCATTTTCTTTTTTTATTAATATGAATAACGTACTCGCGAGTTTCATTACTTTCTGATGTCACACTTATTTTAAAATCATTCACCCCTGCTGCTAAAGGAAACTCTCCTGTTCCAGTAACTACCGAAGAATTATCTTCAGTTAAAGCTTCTATCTTAATGGAATCAATATCATTTTCAACATCTAATGTATATTCACAAACATTTTTATCAAAATTTAATGTCCCAATATCGATACTTAAACTACTTAAATAATTATTATTAGATTTAACTTTTGTAGTTGTAGTTGTTGTAGTTGTAACTGTAGTTTTTTTAACTGTTGTCGTTTTAGGTACACTATCTAAATATATATAGCCAATAACATTCTTGTTTGCATCAAACTTACAAGAAGTTAGTTTAGCATTTTTTTTACAAGCATTATCTGTTTCTTCTGAAACTGATGCTTCCATGCATGCAATATAGTCTTTATCACTTTCGTCTATACAGCTAGAATCAGAATCCCAAACGTAAATATCATTTTCATTTAATCGTTCTACATAACCAACATGTCCGTATGAAGTAATATTCCATACAACAACAGAATTCTTCTTTGGAGTTTTACCTACTGAATATCCAGCTTTTTCAGCTGACGTATACCAAGTTTTCGCATTTCCCCAAGCAGGTAAAGATATACCAGTTTTTTCATTTACTTTTTTCCATGTATACCAAGTGCAATTTACTCCATAAGGACCTTTTGAACTATATGGATTGCTTGCTGCATAAACATTCATTCCTAAATAAAAAAACAAACTACAAAGTAATAACATAACTTTTTTACTCATAATAAATCACTTACTCACTTCTACATTATATAGTTTATCATAATATTCATTTATTGTACTTAAAATATCTAAACCAATTTTTCTTATTTCATTATTATTAAACATAAGACTAAAAACATAAGATTCACCATAAACATCTACTAGGTATTTAATAGCTAAAACTGATGCCGCATACCCTTCAAAAACACCTGTTCTTTCAAAAATATATTCATTTGTTACTTCATTAGTTCCATTAATTTTTTCATTAATATTACCAAAATAATGACTATTGCTTTTATAAAATTTAAAAAGAGAACACCAGTCTTCATCATTATAATGTTCAAACTCTCCAGAAAAATATTGAGCTAAACCTTCATCAAACCAAGTTATACGATCATCCCCATAATAATAGTGACGATAAAAATTATGAAAACATTCATGAGCAACACAACCTATTCTTTGATAAAATAACTTTGTTTCAAATAAAGGAATTTTATCTATGCAAAGAAAACTAGCATTTTCACTTTTTTTAAACCATCCTCTAGAATAATCAGGTATAGAGTCTATTTTTCTTTGTTTACATGCATCTTTTCTAAACTCATCTAAATCACCAAATATAACAACTTTTGATTTAATCAATTTATCTTGTTTAAATATACGTCTAAATAATTCAAATTTTTCTAAAGTATTTTCAATTATCGCATTAGAAAGAATCTCAATTGATTCATCCATATAAAGCTCAAATTCATTACTTTCATAGAATTTTTTCATATATCTTCTCCATTCTCTAATTAATAATGTGTTCTAATCTCATAAATAATTATATTTTCATTATAAATTCCAACAGTTTTACTAAATAATGAAAATTCAACAATAACATCATATAATTCATTTCTAGATATATATTCATACACATCATCAATATAAGGAATATCATCAAGAGTTTTATCAAAAATATTTGTTTTTAAATTAAAATCAGGATTTTTACATGCATCTCTTACAGAATATTTTTGATTAGTAGAAACACAACAATAAACATCACCATTTCTAAAAAACTCAACTTCACCAACTAGCAGTTGATTTTCTTCATAATTAGCTGAACTAACATTTATAGTAAATAAATCATAATTGCTTATTTCCTCAATAACTTTATCACGTGACACTTTCAATTTAAAATTTCCGCAAGATTTAGATTTATCTCTAATAGCATAAAACTCCGCGGGATAAATTTTAATAAAATCTAATATTTCATTTACATCGCCTTTTTTAAAAAGCTTTTCAGGAAATTTATTTAAATTTAACTCTATAATCTTTTCTAGACTATCAATTTTATTTCTTATAATCATATTCTTTACTCTTCTCTTTTATTTATTATGACTTTTTATATGAATCTTAAATTCTTTTTCTAAATGCCTATTATCTAAAACATGTGAATAAAATTCTTCTAATAGCTTAAATAGTTCTTTTTTATCTCTACTTTCGTTTTCTATTAAACCAAAATATAATTTTTTGAATTCATCAGTTACAAAACTATTAGGAAAATAACTTTTTCGATATTCATCATCTTTATAAATTCTATAAATTTTAGATGTATTAATTTTAGGGAATCCATGAATTCCATGATAAAATCTTCGTATTTTTTCTATTGTAATATAAAACAAACTATAAAAATTTGGACTATTTTCTACAACACATTTTCTAAGTTTTTCCATTCTATTATTTATAATTGAAATTCTTTCATATATATCTTCTTCATCCATACCTTGCACATTTTTATAAATATCAAGAGTGTATTTTCTTAGTTTTTCTAATTCGCCATTATTATCATCTATTATGTGTGATGTTCCAACTATTGAATACCAAGACCAATTTCTTTCAGTTAAATCATTTTTTACACTCAAATACACGTCTGATATACACTTTTCAAAATATTCGATCTTTACACCATCAATGAAACTTACACCACGATAAAGATGATCAGGAACACTTTCATCAAATATCACATGTAAATCAATATCCGAATCTGCTTTATTAAAACCTGTTAAAGAACTTCCATAAAAATATACTCCTAAATATGTTGGATTTTCCCTATATCCCATTTTTTCAATAAACTTTTCTATTATGTTTAAAAACTTTTCCATATTCACTTTCTTTTCTACATTAAATGAGTACTTAATTCATTTATATTTTATCAAGCAAGCACAACTTAAACAAGCTAATATTACAGTTCAATTTTGACTTCTACTCCAGTTACTTCTTTACCAAATTTTTTCCATGTTAATTCATTTACAATTTTAAAACCAACAGACTCAAAAATTTTTAAAGTATTTCCTCTATTAACCTCAAAAGAATCATATAATTCCTTTATACCATTTTTTCTTGCTTCTTCACACAATAAGGTTAGCACTTCTTTTGAATATCCTTTACCTCTATATCTAGCACCTATTAATATACCACATTCGTTTTTATTATCTTTTTCATTATATTGATAATTGCAATATCCAATAAATTCATTGATTTCTAAATCTATTACATAAGCAAAATACACATTTCTATTTTGTCTTTTACAAAATTTTTCCTTCCATTTATCTTTTGGAAAATCAATACATCCAGTATCATAATGATAACCATAATACGAAACTTCATACCCAGCATTATAACTCATCGTATTTGGATCTTTTAAAATTTTTTCTTCATACCAATAATCTTCCAATTTAGGCACATATAATTTTAACATAACTATCACCATTCTTTTATTACATATTTAAATTTTTTGATATGTATAATATTATAAACTATTGACTATATTTCATATAATATCTATTTTCCGTTTCACTTAATATTTCAAAGTTCATTTTTTTATATAATGATATTGCGTTAATATTATTTTTATATACCCATAAACATACAGTCGAATTAGCTTTTAAAATATCTTTTATAATTGATGTACCAATACCCTTATTTCTATATTCTTCCTCCAAATATATTTCATCTAGAAAAGTATCATCATCTTTTTTAGTAACTAACAAACATCCTATTTTTTCATTATCGCTTTTTACTATTTTATAATTAAAAATTTCAATGGGTATATTATTTTCTACATACACATTAATTTTTAACACTTCTTCTTTTGGTAAATTATCAGCATAATTAAATATGCTATAAAGTTTAGCCTTTTTTACATATTCAATATCTTCTTTTGTTGCATTTACCAACTCATATTTCATTCAATTCTCTCCTTTATATTTTATTGTATATAAGAAAATATTCCTTTTCATTTCACAAATTTTTAGCAAAAATCTACTCTTTAACAAGCAAATTTAATCAATTATTATTAATCTCTAATATTTCTACTTATTATTTTCTAATACAAAATCAGTAATATTCCAATCTTTTATTACGAATTTGTACAACTCATCTATTTTATCTATAGAAATTGTATCAATACATTCAAGTACCAATCTTTTAAACTCTTCTGAAGGTTCATTTTTTAAATTATATTTTCTAGCATATTCCTTATTTCTTAAAATTTGTTCAAGTTTAGATATTGGAACACTTGCAACATTATTACTATAATAATAACAATCAATCAAATTTTGCAATAACACAAAATAATTTAGATTATATGATTCATTATTTTTAACTTTATCTTTTAATTCATCATAAGCATCCCAACAAGCATATTTTTGACATTTAACTTTTGTTCCATCTGGAGTTGGAAATTCCTTGTCGTAATATGATAAAGCTTCTTTTTGTAAATCTTCCATTATATTACCTTTAGAAAAAATTATCTTACCATTACCTATTAAATTTGACGTGGATAATCTATGTCTATTATTATAATCATCTTCCATATATTTTTTTAATTCAGAAATAGGATTTATAAAATATTCAATCATAATATCATCAATAATAACATTACCCCTTTTTTTATAATTATTTTTAGTTATAATACTAATATCAATATCAGAGTTTTCTGTATAATTACCAGTTGCATAACTTCCACCTAAAATAGCACCTAGGATTGAATCGTCATCAACATATTCTTTCAAAAATTCATTTAAAACTTTTTCCCATTTTTCCATATTCTACCATCTTCCTAATATATACATTATACCTAAAATGTCATTGAATTACATGTAATTAACGTAATTAAATAATATTTTTTTAATCATTACCAATTTGTTTAATATTTTTATTGTTATAACTACTTACTATTTTTCTACCAGTTTCTTTTTCTATTTGTTCTTTAGCTGTTTTTGCAACATTGCCGCCTTTTACTATAGAATCTTTAACACTATTGTATCCCAACTCATTTGAACTTTTAGATATTTCCGTAGATGAAACTTCAGCTAACATATTAAGAACCAATTCCATATTAGTCATATTATCTCTTAAATTTTCTTTCTTTAAATTTTTTAGCTCTTTATATTCTTTTACAGAATATCCACTCCATATTTTAGTTAAGATATTAGTTAATGCTGCAAAATCCCTACTATTTTCTATACCTTTATTTTTTAATTCATCAGTGAATTCTTTTCTAGCACCTATAGATTTTAATCTTTGATTTATCCATTCATCAGAATATCCTTTTTTTCTATAGTTTTCAAGAGCACGATTAATAGTAATTTCAGGATCATATTCCTCATCAATTCTTTCTTTACCAAGTCGTGCAAGCCAAAGTTTTATTGGTTCAGCTTTTTTTGATGGAATAGATTCAATAAGTCTAAACATTCCCTCAATATCTACTACATCAGTCATACGATTTTTTCCATCTTGAGACAATAATTTCAACTGGTTACAATTTGTAACCGTTTCATTTCCCTCTTTTCTTAATCTGTTTTTTAAAACTTTCCAATAGTTTCTAGCTGTTTGATATTCATTATCAGTTAAAACAGAAACTATATCAACAACGCTAATGTAAAATTTTTCTTCATCACCATTCCAAATAGTTCTTATTTGTTTATTTTCAAATACTTTTTCTACTACTTTTAATTCATTACTCATCCAATTTCCTCTTTTCTACTTTTATTGTATATAGCACCTTAGATTTAGAATGTTCTTCTTCATCTCTAGTCATTTGTGTTTCCTTTGCTTCCACATCACCTATGATACTAAAATATTTATTTACATCTTCTAAATCAAAAAATCTTTTAGTGTAAACTCCTTCAAAATATTAATTATTATCTTGCTTTTCTCCTTGACCAGCGCCAAAATTAAAATCATTTACCGAAGCAACTCTTGCTAACAAAACACCACCATCTTTTAAAATTCTTTTGATTTCTTTCATTATATGTATAGTTGTTTCATTATTAAAATAATGTAATGATAAGACCGCAATTATTAATGAATACTTTTTATCAGCAATAGAAAACTTCATCACCATTCCAAATAGAATTTTTTGCTATTAGGAATATTATTTTCAATACTCTTTAAAGCTTCAATTGAAAAATCACAGGATAAAACATTATAATCTCTTTCCAATAAATATAAAGTATCCGCTCCTATTCCACAACCTAAATCTAGTATTTTCTTTGTTTCCTTGTAAAATATTCTTATATTCATCTAACCATAAATCATAAACAGGTACACTACTACGTCTTTTAGACCAATTATCCCACATTTTTACAAATCCATTATTCATTTAGCTACCATCTTTCCTTTATAAAAATTATCGTCTATTTAAGTTGTATTACTTGGTATTATATGAAAATAATAAATAAATAACATTCAATATATTAATTATACCATATCATTAATTCTTTTTATAATTCATGAGCAAATATTTATTTTTGGTTTTTTACTTGATTCATAGTTTTTCCTCCTTTACAAACAAAAAAGAGATATACCAAATGTATATCTCCGCATGCATGCATATAAGATTAGTTGCTTTATCTTATAAACTCTAGTCGATCAAATTGTCATATTAATACTTAGCAACCTAATTAATACACATAAATCATATCAAAATAATTTTTATATAACAAGATATATTTAATAAATACTAACTAATTTTACATTAATTATAAGTTAGTTAAATTTCTTATTAAGATACGTTCAACATGTCTAAATGCCAATAAACATATAACTTTACTGAACATTTAACAAAAAAACATATCAAGTAATTTAGCTATTTATTTTTACAGCATTACCATTTTTCGCAAGTTCATCAACATAATCATCTATTTGATTATTATAAATTAAATAGTTATCATATGATTTTTTAATTTCTTCAATTATATATTCGTTTCTATTTCTTATTTTTTCTTTATCTATATCTTTAGATTTTTCTTCGATAATTTCTTTTCTTTTGCCAGGAACATATAATTCACTAAATAAATCTTTATATGTTTTGTTTATATAATCAAATGCTTTAATCGCATTATCATTTAGTATTTTTTTAATTAACATACTATTTCCACTAATTACTGATTTTTTTATCAAATCTTCTAAAAAAATAAATATTTGATAGATTAAATTACCATTTAATTTATCAAGATCAACATACCAACTTCCAAAATCGTTTTTTATAAATTTATAGTCAGACACAAGTTTTGAACCTATATTGTCTATAATTCTTTTCGAAATATATTCATTAATTATCTCATTAAACATTTTCTCATTTTTGTTTTCATATATTCCAGAAATATTATAAAAATTACCATTTTCATCATAACAAAGGCCTTCTTTCATTATTAAATGATTTATTTCGTGTATTAATCCATGTAAATTGATCATTCCATCGTTTCCGACCTCAATATATATAACTGGTTCAACAGAATTTTGAATAGATGCTCCATTGGAAGTTAGATTTTTTTCTATCCACTCGTCATATTCGCAATATCCATTACAATTGTCACTATGAGCAATAATTATTTTTTTATTTTCATCATTTTTCTTTTTTTGACTTAAAATATTATAGAACCCAAGTTTAAGTAAACTAAAATAATCTAAATTGTCAGTATCATTATTTTCTATATAAATATTATTCATTCGAGTATATATTGTATTTTTTTCAAAGTTTTCAGAAATAAATATGATTTTTATTTTCGAAAAAATATTGTTTATTTTAAATTCATATTCTTTTCCATAATAATCAATAAAAGACTTTTTTATTAAATCATTTAAAAGCAAACCTATTCGATCATATTCATTTATAAAAAAGTTTTTAGCATTTTCATTTAGTCTTACTAACATCAGTTAACAACCTTCTTTCGAAATACAAATTGATTCTACATTCCTTGTAGCCGAACAACGAAGTCATAATTTTCCTTGTTTACATAAAAAAGAACATTTATTTTTTTTATGTTAACTTAATTTAAACATGAGTATACTATACCATATTTTTAGAATTTTTTTCAAAATAAATAAAATTTTTAAGATTTGCAATTTTACAAATTTCTTATTACATATAATTTCATTCTTTCAACTCCCCATATCCTTCATATATTGTTCCATTATCTATTAAAAAATTTTTTATACTTTTTTGTAATACGGTTGTTTCTGGTAATTCATTATAATTATCACATTTTTTTAAATTAAACACAAAATTTAAAACATCATCTATTCCGTTTTTAGAACTTTGTATTTCAAAAAGTTTTTGAAATTTTTTAATATTAGAATTTTCATCTAACATTTTTGATATTTCTTTACTTAATAACCATGATTCACAAATATATTTTGGATTTTCTATATTATAATATTTTTTAAGTAACTCCCTCGAATTTTGTATTGATTTTTTCACTTCATTTATATCTAGATTTTTTCCTGCTGGTATATGTATTTTAATTTTATTATTTATTGTTGGTTCAAATTGCAGTCTTCCACATTCTATTAATCTTGCATTTATAAAATATGTTCCCCATAACATTTGTGAAATTCTGATTCCATCGTAATGTTTATTTACAATGTCATTTAACAAACATTCTCTTATTCTTTGTTTTTGAATTTTGATTTGTTCATTATCAAAATTGTATTTTTTTATATTTTCTTTATGATATTCAAGTCCAAGTAATAATAATATATTTGTTATAAACGGGTTTATTTTTTCTTCAAATAAAGTTGCTATATCTTTTACTTTCCATAGTTCTCCAAGCTTTTCTGTTTTGTCAATATATAATATATCATATATTTCTTTTGTTTTATTTTGTATCCTTTTATTATTTTGTATTTCGTCAATACACTTATTACATTTTTCTTGATAGGTTGTATCTTTTATATCGTAATACTCTAGTGCTTCTTTTATTTTTTCCTTATTTAACATCTTTTTCCTCTTATTTTATATAATATTCCATAATTAATTTTTCTTTTTCAAATCCATACTTTTTATAAATAGAAATCGCTTCTGGATTATCACTAGAAAGTTTCAAAATTTCTAGATTTTGTTCTTGTGCAAATTTTATGCATTCACCTATTAGTTTTGTCTGTATTCCTTTTCTTCTATATTCACGCAAAGTAAATACATCGCAAATATAGCCTTCTTTTCCACTTTCCACACACTGTGGCATATAATTTATAATTTGTAATCCACATGTGGCAATAATATGTTTTCCCTGTTCTTCTATAAAAAAGATTATGTCCTCATTTAAATGCTTAATTAAATATTTTTTTGTTATTTCATAAAATTTTTTATCTTCTCCTTTTGGATATTCTTCTTTCCAGTCTTCTTTTTGTTGTATGACTCGTAATTTTGAAAGTTCTTCTATATCTTCTTTTTTTGCAATTCTCATAATTTCTCCATATTCTTTATTTATTAAAATAATTTCTACTATTTATTTTGTTTAGTCACCCATATCACCTAATATAGTATGAGTAAATATATTCTCCTCAAGCAACCTCCATAAAGTTTTTAAAAAACAGGTGTTTTTTTATCAAAAATACGCTTTTTTATAGGCACTGAACAGTTGATTTTCGCCCAAATACAAGGCTTTATTTTAGTTTTAACAAGCAAACACATTCTACATGATAAGTATTTGGAAACATATCAAGTGCATTGATTTTTTCAACATTATAAAATTCATTAAAATGAATTAAATCACGAGCTAAAGTAAAAGGATTACAAGAAACATAACAAATATTCTCAGGTTTTAATTTAATAATTAAATTCCTTGTTTCTTCATTTAATCCACTTCTAGGAGGATCAACTATGATAGTATCAAAATAAACATCAATTTTTTTTAAAACTTCATACGTATCCCCTGCAAAAAAGTGAGCATTATGGCAATCATTTATCAAAGCATTTTCTTTGGCATCTAAAATTGCATTTTCAATTTTTTCAACACCATAAATGTTTTCAAAATTATCCTTTAAACTTAATCCAAGAGTACCAACTCCACAATATAAATCAAGCAAATTTTTACCCATTAAATTGCTTTTTAAAATCATAAATATATTGCTAGCCATGTAATTATTAACTTGAAAAAATGAGTTATAACTTACTTTAAACTTAAAATTCCCAATATAATCATAAAAATAAGGTTCACCATAAACGCATTTATCATTTATAACAACCCCAGCTATGTTGCAATTATCTAAATCATTAAAAGAAACATCATCTTCACTGTTTACTGAAACTAATATTTTTCCTTCATAATTTACTCTTATAACAATTTCACCATTATTAACTTTTATTAAATGTTTTTTAATAAATTCATTTATTTCATTGTTAACAATTAAGCAGTTATTAACATTAACGAATTGATGAGTTTCATCATTATAGTATCCAACTTCACCATTAAGTACATGCAAAGTAATTTTATTACGATAAAAAAGTTCTTTATTGTTTTTTATAAACTTAACATTATCGGTAATATGAGCATACTTTTTTAAAATGTCCCTTACTTTTTCGTACTTATATTCCTCTTGATAATCAATACCAACATGCATTAAATTACATCCACCACAAACATCATAATAAGGACACTTCGGAATATTTCTTAGATCACTTGTTTTTATAAATCTTTCTACTTCAGCTGTAAAATATTTTTTATATTCGTGAGTGTTTTTTAATACTACTTCTTCTCCAGGTAAAGTATTTTTTACAAAAATAATTTTATTATGATAATATCCGATGCCTCTTCCTTTATTATCAAGTTTATTTATTGTTACTTGTTCCATATTCATATAACCTTTTTACTTCTTTTATAGTTAAGCTTCGATATTCTCCACTTTTCATTGTTCCTAAAGACATACCAGCATAACTCGTTCTCGTTAATTTATCAACTAAATAACCTAGTTCCATAAATAATCTTTTTATAATATGATTTCTTCCCTCAACAATTGTAACTTCTACATAAGCATAATTTTTAATTTTATTGTTTTCTTTTAACCTAACTTTGGTTGGTTTACACATTCTTCCATCAATCATTACACCATTCTTTAATTTCATAAAATCACTTGGTTCTAAAAATTTATTAAGCTTAGCGACATAAGTCTTTTCAACATTAAAATTTGGATGTGTTAATATATTTGAAAGTTCACCATCATTTGTCAAAAGTAAAAGCCCCGTTGTATCATAGTCAAGTCTACCAATTGGATAAATTCTTTTATCAGTATCAATTAAATCTACAACTGTTTTACGATTTAGTTCATCCTTAGCAGAAGATATAATACCTCTTGGTTTATTAAGCATGAAATATACTTTATCTTCTTCAGTTATACTCTTTCCATTAACACATATTAAATCATTTCCATTAACTTTTGTTCCAAGTTCTGTTACTTTTTCTCCATTAACGCTTACGCATCCTTTTAATATTAATTCTTCAGCTTTTCTTCTAGATGCAACACCTGAAGCAGCTATAACTTTTTGTAATCTTTCCATAAAATCACCACTCATAAGTATTGTACCAAAAAAAAAGATAAATTAATATCTTTACTTAAAAATTGAAAGTATTTTACTCTTTAATTTATAGAAAAATGAATCCTCTTTCTTATCGTATAAATATATATCCTCTTTATAATAAACTACATCATTTAAAGATACATTTACATAACCTACACGATTAGTCACGTCATCCGTATAAACAACATCAACCTCAACTTTTTCAATTTCATCATCACTTAAAAGCATATCTATATCTTTATTAACTTTTAAACCTTCACTTTTTAAAAATGTTGAAGCGTCAACTACTTTTACTTTTTTATATTTTTTAAATGTTGTTTCATATAGATATTTATGTTTATCAAAATCATTTGCTTCATCTAAGGTTACAACAACTAGATTTTTATTATCTTTACTTGCACTGGTAACTAAAGTTCTATAAGCTTTTTTAGTAAAACCTGTTTTTCCACCAGTTGTATATTTATACATACTCAAAAGTTTATTTTTGTTGTACCAATCATAAGTCTTATAATTAGTTTTCACTATATGATGTTTTGTTGAAGTAATACGTCTGAATGTATCATTTTGCATAGCATAACTCATAAGTATTGCCATATCTTTTGCTGTTGAAGTATTTCCGTCCCCTTTTTCATTTTCAAGCCCACTTGCATTAATAAAATTGGAATTAGTCATACCAATAGAAGCTGCCAAACTATTCATCAATATCGAAAATCCTTCCATTGATCCACCAACATAACATGCAAGTGCAATAGCCGCATCATTTCCACTCCTTAAAAGAAGTCCATAAAGTAAATCTTCAACACTTATCTTTTCACCAATCTCAATATAAATACCTGATCCAAAGCTTTTTAAAACATTTTCATCTACTGTAACTATATTCTTTATATCCGTATTATTGATTACCACCATAGCAGTTAATATTTTAGTAGTTGATGCAATTAGCTTTGTCTCATTTTCAGCACTTCCAGACAAAACTCTTTTAGAATCCATATCCATAACAACACTAGTGGCATTTACAGAAAATGGAATAAATAAACAAATTAAAAAAATTAAAATATACTTTTTCATACTAAATAATATAAAAAAAGAAAAAATATATAACTACTTTTTCTTTGATTTCAAATATTTTGTTAAAGTCATTCTTGTTATATCATTTATCTTAACCATAAATAATAAACAGAATAACAAAAGTAAACAATCCAATATCTTATTAACTAAGCTTAAATGAAGTGAAAAATCTACTATCATCATTATAACTGCATATATAATACCAATTATACAAAGTATTTTAATTCTATTAATTTTTTTATACATTTTTTTATTTTCTTCAGTACTATTTTTATACTCATTCTTTAAGTCACGTTTTTCTTCTTTACTTAAAATATCATATTTATATTTCATTACTTCTAAATCCTTTCCTATATAACTTTTCTCTTATTTTATATTCTAACACATCTCCAGAATATTTTTTCTCTAAACTTTTTTTTATCTTTTCATATTCACGTTTTCTTGCATCTTCATCATTTATCGATTTAGAATTAAGCACCTCAACTACATCACCTTTTTCATATCCTAAATTTATTAAATCAGTCATTATTTTATTTTTAAGCATAATCGTTGAACTATTTTTATTGGTACTTATCTTTTTATCAATATATTTATTTATTTTTGCTATAAATATTTCATTATCTATATTATCTAAATAAGTGCTAGCTGAATCCCTATCTATACCTAGTTTTATTAAACCTTTAAGTATTTTATTTTTTCCATTATTAGTTAAATTTATTTGATCATTAACATATGCTTTAATAAATAGTTCTTCATTTAAAAAATGATTATCTTCCAATCTTTTTATTGTTTCATCAATTACTTTTTCATTTACCATTTTTTTTCTTAAAAACTCTTTTATCTCCAATTTAGAACGCATCTTTTTAGTAATATATTTAATTGAATCATAATAACTTGAAAGTTTATCGTTTTCTTCTACAATTGTTTTTAGTTCTTTTTCACTTATTTCATCTTTTAAAAGAAGCGAATATTTAACTATAACATCATCAAATAATATATAATTAGTATCATCAATTAATACTTTATATTTATTGCCTTTATCTTTAGTATATTTTTTTATTTTCATAATGTCTCCTTAAAGGAAATTATACCACAACAATTACTTTATGTGATAAAATTTAATTAGGTGATGTTATGAAATTAAAGAAAAACATTTTAGCATTTTTACTAATACTAATTCTTATATTCTTATCGTTGATATATATTACAACAGGTAAGATAAAGAAAAATGAAACTAAGGTTGATAAGCCAAAAGAAACGATTACTAATGTTGTTGAAAATAAGAATAAAGAACTAAATTTAACTGTTGTAGGTGACCTACTATTTGAAAGTCCTTATGAAAAAGCAGTGGAAAACGGCGAAAGTAAGGAATTGTATTTTAATCGAGTTAAAAAATATTTTGAAAATGATGATATATCTATTGGAAATATGGAAGTTGTTATTGGAAATGATAAAATGAAAACTAGTGGAGATGGATATAACTTCTGTGCTCCAAGTTGGGTTGGTTCACTTGTTGCATCTCTTGACTTTCAAATATTATCAACAGCTAACAACCATTCATATGATCGAGGCTTGGATGGAATAAATTCTACAATAGATTTCTTTAAAAATAATACCAAAATTGAAACTATTGGAACAGAAAAAAACTCAAGTAGTCAAAAAATAAGAATACTTGAAAAAAACGGAATAAAAGTTGGATTTGCTTCATTTACTTTAGGAACAAACATAAAACCAACAAAAGAAAATGTTGACTTAATAAACTATTATAAAGACCCATATACTAAAGAAATACTAAAAGACAAAATAAAAGAACAAGTTGACTATTTAAAGAAAAATTCCGATGTTGTTATTGTTCTAATGCATTGGGGAACCGAGTTTACCTTCGTACCCAACAATGAACAAAAAGAATTAGCAAAATATTTAAGTGACTTAGGAGTAAATATTGTTGTAGGAAGTCACTCACATTCTATTCAACCAATTGAAATGATTGGTAATACATTAGTTTATTATTCACTTGGAAACTTTGTATCAGCAGATGATGATATTGCTAGAACTCCTAAAGGACAAGAAACATTTGATAATGCATATCAATTTGGATTACTTTCAAAAATAAAACTTGAACTTGATAATGATAACAATATAACATTTAAAGATATAAAAGCTGAACCAATAATAAATTACTTTGATTCCACAATGAAAAATTTTGAACTAGTTCCTTTCAGTGATTATACAACTAAATATGAACAAAATCATTATAGATATAGTTTAGGATTAACTCATGATTTTATAAACAAAACTTTCAACGATGTTATTGAAGAAAAATATAGATAATTCTATATTTTTTTTTGAAAAAAGAAGCTATTTAGCTTCTATAATAAGTTTAATTGCAGTTTTTTCTTCGCCTTCAATTGTTATATCTGAAAATGCTGGAATAACTACTAAATTTTTACCACTTGGTGCTACAAATCCTCGTGCAATACATACAGCCTTGATTGCTTGATTTAAACTGCCTGCTCCAATAGTTTGTATTTCCACTGAGCCAGTATTTCTAAATACATTTGCAATCGCACCTGCAACCTTACTAGGATTTGATTTACTTGATACTTTTAATGTTTCCATAATTGTTCTTTCCTTTCTAATTAATAATATGAAAACAAATAAAAAAAATGCAGATGTTTTACCATCCACATTTTTTACTACAAAAATCAGAAGTAGATTCAAATCCGTTTTCTGTATATGAAACATCTTTTGTTGTGTACAGAATACCAGATACTCTATTAACAATGTTTACTGTATTATCTTCCTCAGCATCTCCAAATGTAGAAGTATTACTATTAGTAACCACTTCTACACTAGCTGCTGGAGGTTCTTCATAGATTTGATAAAAATTCAATTTATATGTTTTATTGATATTTACAACTTCTGAAAAACGTCTTACAAAGTTTTCAGTAAACTTTTCAGCATTCATCTTTAATCTTCCTGTATCACGATAGAAAGTATAATCAACAGATTCATTCATAGAAGCTTCGAGAACTTCCTTAATTAAGTAGTAGTCTTGTTCACTAGTAGTAGTATAGTTATGCAAAACAACCATAACTCCTACTATTGATATTCCTAAAACTACTATCCAATATCCCCATAAACTTTCCTTCATTATTTATTCACCGCCCATATAACATTTCCAGATTTTCTAACTTCAGCTATTGATTTATCGCTTCTGTTCCATCCACCAATTAAAGTTTGATCTTTTAATATCTTACCACTTGCTAAGTTATCCAAGAAACTGCTTGTACATTTAGTACAACTCTTTCCATTATCTTTATTTCCATCACCCTGAACTTCACTACAGTCACAAGTAAGGTCAGAATCAGTATATCCACCATAACTATTCAAAATAGAATTATATTTTTTAATTTGTTTCATATCACTTGGAGTTAAAACAAATGAATAACTTAACGTTTTTGGACTATATGTACTTAAATTTTTTCCTAATTCTTCAATTGCTTCTCTAGCAGTATTTCCCAATGTTGTCTTCCAGTTATCTGCATAACCATCAGTATCTGCTGGGAACATCTTAGCTGGATCAACTATCTTAAATTCATATTTTACGGCCTTATCATCATAAGGATCACACGTAGTAGTTGAGTATGTTGTACCATTTGAATCTCCACAACAACATCCATAGAACGAGCCACCATGAAATGAACTTAAACTACAGGTTAATAATGAAGTATCGCCAGGATTTTGATTTGCACATGTTCCCGCTCCATCTTCAAAGTACTTATCAAACTTACTATTTTCACCTAGACCTTTAAGATCCCAGTAAGTTTCAAATTTACCATCATACGATGATGAATATGAGAAAACAAATTCATGTTCAGAATAATTAACCAAAGACGACTTATAATTATATACCTCACCTCTAGGAACTAAACGATAAGCACTATCATCAGTGGATGGATTAGTTGTAACAACCTTACCATCTGTACCAACAGTGTACTTATCAACATCAGTTCTATTCCAGTCACATGTTGCAGTATATCTTCCATCATGCCAGAACATCTTGTCTGCCGCATAAGTTTCATCAGTTACAAAGTTAGTAAAGAATGAAGAAGATGTAGTATTAGAATAATATAAATTTTTACCTAATACTTTCATACTCGCAAATCCTGCACCATATGTAGTTGAATAATTACCACCTGTTCCACTCACTGCAAAAGTATCCGGAGTACTAACATCAGTCTCTCTTGTATATTGACACGATCCTTCAAAGCCAACTGTTACTTGAGTTTGTTTAGGATTACCATAATCATCTTGATATATTTGAGTATATTTGAAACTTGATAAACTAGTTGATAAATTATACATTTGCTCAGCCGAATTTGTTGAAGATACTGAATCATCTGTAAAGTATTTATCACATCTCGTTAATGTTTTTTGTAAAGTTTGAATTTGACCAATTGCTGCTGTATAAGCGGAATTATTACCATCTGCTGCACTTTTATAATTATTGGCATCAGTTGTTACATCATCAAAATACAAACCATGATTTTCAGCATTTCCAGCAGCATTATACATATCACTTGAAACGCTACAAGAAGCGTCTGAATGGTCGCGTATGAAATTACCAACAGCATCTTGTACAGAACCATAATCAAGTATTCTATAAGTCTTAGATATATTAGTTGAGAAATTACCAACGTGTCTTATGTTTTCTGCTGAAAGAGAACTATTTCTAGCAATTCTTTCATAATTATGAGAAATAAAATTATGTTCATAATAATGAAGGTCAAATGAATCTGAAGCAGTATATCCTCTAATCGTTTTACCAGGTTTACATACCTGTGTACCAGGTATATATTCTGAGCAAGAATCTTCTTTTACACATCTTACAGTCACTGTTTCAGTTTTCTTATTTTCTTCTGTTTCTTCACTAGCAGCTTTTCTATATGACGCTTCATATGCTTTATTTTTTTGATATTCATTATATGCATCAACTGATGCATCAACTTGTCTTCTATAATCAGTTAACCATTTATCATATTCAACTCTTATTCTACATCTCTTTGTAGATTGAGTATGAGGAGCATAAGTTCCTGATACCGAATTTTGAGCTAATTGGAAATATTTTCCATTTGTTGCTGTTAAGGCACCTGGAATATCAACTTGAGTTCTTTCAGTACAATACATTTGACAATAATTAGAATCTAAATCAGTATTTGTTTGAAGATATTCATTAATTCCTGATTTTAATTTATAATAATCTACCTTTAAATCATCATCTCTACAAAACAAATCATTTAATATAGGTTCACTTACCTTTGAAGTAGTGCTATCTTCACAACAATTATTAACTTCAACCTTATCAGCAGGAATTGTACCACATCCTGTTGGTCCACATACACCTTCATAATAAGGCCCTTCATTTATTGAATCTTCATATTTTTGAGTAGGAGCGCCACTCGTATCAATCGTTCCAGAAGCACTTCCAACTCCAACAAATATTTCTATTTGTTGAGTACCACTTCCTGAAGCAGTACAAGTATATGCACCAGATCCAGGATAATAAGCATTAATTTCAAAAGAACAATCATTTCCTGTATCTTCAACAACTAATGTTCCTTCCGTTCCTGTCCAAGTATCTTGAATATTATTCTTTATGTTACATCCAGTACATGTAAAAGCTAGTTGGCTTTTATCAATTGGATTACTTGCTCTAACGGTATAAGTAACTTCTTTTCCATTTACTCTCTTATTTGTAAAAGTTAAACTATTAGAAGTAGTTTCAGTCGAACTTGCTGCAGAAGAGCCATCAATTGCCTCAGTCGATTTCTCGTAAGCCTGATTTAAGAGTTCTTCATTACCTGTAAGACTTGTAGATGGAGGCCATTGAGCATGAAGTGCTGGATCCGGATTCATTTTAAGAGTTAACCATACCAAAACATTTTGAGACTCTCCGTGTCCATCATATCTTTGAGATTTATCTAGACGTATTGCAATAAAACGCATTGTTAATGCATCCACCAAATTATTTCCAGTACGATGCTCATACGCATAAGTTAAGGCAGCAGCTGCACGATGAGTATCAGGCGAACAAGTATATGACATTGTAGATGATGCACGATATGCATAATCCAAACAATACCCGAAATATGTTCCACCATTGAAGCTAACATCGAATACATTTAATGGCATTTGCTTATCAGAAGTTCCGATATATATGCCAGTATCACCAAGTTCTCTTCTAATTTTTACAGTTGCTGATGATCTTCTTTCAATTCTATCAGCTTTAACAGAATATGTTCCTAGGCTTAAAATAACCACTAAAATGAAAATTAATATTTTTTTATTTTTCATAGTTTACTACCTCTTCTCTTTCTTATCTTCACACAGATAGTAGCAACCCCAATTATTACAATAACAATACCACCAATAATAAATAAATATTTATTGTCTTTTACTAATGTTGTAACAACATTAGTTTTATTTTCGTTTACTTTTAAAGAATCTTTTTTCTTAGCATCAACTTCCGTTATAAACTCCTTAGCTGTTATTTGTTTATCTACAAACATCTTACAAACTTTATTTTTAGGATTATCACTGCAGAATTGATATCTATGATAATAATTATATATTGGTGTAGTTAATGATATTTTTCTATAATCTTCGTCTTTACAGTTTGCATTCTCACTTTTAACCTCAAATGTAAAATTTATCGCTTCTTCAGTTGCAATACTTTCAAAAGTTTTTACACCATTTTCAGTATCAGCGTAGTGATAAGTAAATACATCATCAGAATAATCATTTTTTACTACTACATAAACATCTTCAGTTATATTTTTTATAGCAATCTCAAAACCATAATCATATTCTTCTACTTCAGGCATATCAGGTTGATCAATATCTATAGATGTACCAACAAACATATTTTTTATAGTATAGCTAACTTCAACTCCTTGAGCTGCATCTTTTACCTTTTTTGATTCTTCATTATTACATTTAGTTCCTGAAGTATCAACTTTCAAATCTTCAGAACTTTTTATTTCTTCGTCAATTTTTATATCAAAATCTTCTTTTTTATCTAAAATAACAAATACAAGACCTGTAATAAGACCTATCAAAACAATTACAGCTATAATAACCGGAATATATTCCCTTTTAAAAGGCTTACGTTCTTTATGTTTTTTCATATGCTATACCTCCTAATTCTTATTATCATAAATATAATAGCGCTAGTATCTAATAAAATACCACTCGATAATATAGTTATTAATATCATTTTTCTCTTCTTATATTCGTCTTTGGCCTTTTCTAGTGCTTGTTCTTTTTCACATTCAATGCACCTCGTTGTCGTAGATTTTTTTAAACTCTCTCTTTTGGCTTTAATTCTTTTTTCGATATCTTCATTAGTTCCTTCAAGATCCCTAGTAATCCATTTTTGACAATAATAATAATCTTCCAATTCCTCATATTTGCATATATCTAAATCACTAAAAGAATTCTTTTTTGGTTTAACCAAAGTCAAGGTTCTAATGTCATTAGTGCAGCCAAACTTTATACTTCTTACAACAAAAGTATAAGTGATAATGTTACTTGTATCCTTAACATTAAATGTATAAGTTCCATCCGTTGCCATACTTGCAAACACTTTTGTATCAATTCCATCATTTGTTCTATAGGAAACATAGATATCATCTACAATATTATATATAGAAATATCAAATGAAACTGAATTATCTTCTTCATATTTTAAATCATAAGAAACTTTAACATTGCTCGCAAGCTTATTTAAATATGCACGAGAATTATAATTACATGTAGTATCTTCTTCAGCTAAAACAAATGTAGAAAATAGAAAAAAACTTAAAAGAGAAAAAATATACTTTATATATTTATTACTCATATTTTAACCCAATCCTATTCTATATAAAGTATATCAAAAACGCATTTTATATGCAATATCATAAATCACAAAAAAAAAACATATAGCTGACAACTATACGTTTCCTAGTTTGAAGATCAAATTTCAACTGTAAATGTCAGTTCACGATCAAAATTTGCTTATCTAATAAATGAGTTTTCTTTCTCAATGTACGTACACACTTAGTATAGATAAGATCCCTATTGACATCCTGGGTAAAAAAGATTTAAATTACTAAAACATCCCGTCCTAATAATCAATCTTAACTAAGTGAAAATCGTGTAGTGTCTTACGACCTTTTACGAATAGATTTTATAAATCTCATTCAACGTAAAACATACAATCAAAAGAATAATATGTAATTACTGTTTGGATTAATAATTACAAACATCTAAAACTTAGTTCACTACCCTACTAAGTAATTTAAGTATAAAGTAAGAGCATACTTTTGTCAATATAAAAATTCATAATAAAAGAAAAAATATTTACAAAAGATATTTGCTTTGATATAATTCAAAGTGAGAATAGAGAGGTAATATAATGGATAATTTAGTAAGTGAAACTAATTTAAGATTACAAGAAGTAATTGATAATTTAGCAACAATAAAGAAAGAATATGAAAAAAAATTAAAAGCAAACGATAAACAAATAAACTCTGAGTTAGCAAAAGTAAAAAAATATAAAAAAGATTTCTTTGAAGCTAAAGAAAAAGTAGAAAAGATGAATGCTGATATAGTTGGTTTTTCAGAGGATTATAAGAAATTAGTAGAACGTTTCAAAGATGATGAACTTGCTAATATCCTAATTGCAGCCAACAAAGAAATATCTTTAAAGATAGAAGAAAGAAAAAGAAAAATAATTAAAGATAAAGCATCTATGAATGAATTAGTAGAAAAGGCTGAAAAAGTTAAAGAATCCCTAGTTGTATTAACCCAAGAAAAAAATGCTTTAGAAAGTTGCTATGTAAAAATATGTGATGCTGAAGAATACTATCGTAGATCTTTAAATGAAATAATTGATTATTCAAATGAAAATAAAGATAATTTATGTGCTTATTTTGATGATGCTAATGCCATAATTGAAAGTGCTAAAGAAGAAGAACCTTTAGTAAACTTAGATGACATGAACATTGAAGAAAATGAAGCAGATAAAGATACAAACTTAAATGAAGAATCAAATTCAGGCGAGTTAACAACAGAAGAAGATTTAAATGAAGATACTACACCAGTAGAAGATGAAACAAATAAAGATCCTGATGATAAAAAACAAGAATTTAATGATGAAGAATTTATTCTTTCAGAACATGATGATGATATTGATTCAAAAGACGAACAAAAAGAAGAAAATGAAGAATTTACTTTTGAAGAAGTTCCAAGTGATTTAGACGATATTGATTCCACTTTAGAAGGAATATTTAATACCAATGATTCATTAACAGATGATACTTCAATATATAATAAAGACGAAGAAAATTAATTCTCCGTCTTTTCTTTTTCCCATCTAGCATAAATTCCACAAGGTAAGACAAGTTCACTATTGGTCATATTTATACCAACTTCATCAATATCAATAAATCCCTTAACTTTCTTATTAACAGTTAAATTAAGAACATCCTTTAAAACACTCATTGAAAGACCAGTTGTATATGAATTTATTAAAAACATTATAGGATCATCACTTAAAAGTTCCGTACAACTACTAACTAAATCAAAAAGATCCGTTTCAATATTCCAAACTTCTTTATTAGCTCCTCTTCCAAATGAAGGAGGATCCATTATTATAATATCATATTTATGACCTCTTCTTATTTCTTTTTCAACAAACTTTTTAACGTCATCAACAATAAATCTGATTGGTTTATCTTCTAAACCTGAAGACTTAACATTCTCTTTTGCCCAATCAACCATTCCTCTAGAAGAATCAACATGAACTACACTTGCTCCAGCACTTAAAGCAGCCACACTTGCTCCACCAGTATAAGCAAATAAATTAAGAACATTCACTTCTCTTTTAGAATTATTTATCTTATCCCTTAAAATATTCCAATTATATGCTTGTTCAGGAAATAAACCAGTATGCTTAAATCCCATTAATTTTAAATTGAATGTCATATCTTTATATGAAATTTGCCAAGAAGTTGGAATACTTTTATTATATATATGCCACATTCCACCTCCAGTATTACTTCTATCATATTTAGCATCTATATTACTCCATTTAGATTTATCAGCATCACTTTTCCATATTATTTGAGGATCAGGTCTTGATAATATAACATTACCCCAACGTTCAAGTTTTTGTCCATCCTTCATATCCAAAATTTCATAATCAAAAAAATCATTAACTACTTTCATTTCATCACCTTTATATATTCATTTTTTAATAAATATTCCCAACTATAATCAATAAAATCTATTGTTCCAATTAAACTAACAAAGAAACCTAACATTATAGTTTGTAACACAAAATCATTTAACATATTAAATGCTAGTATTATACCAAAAAAATCTAAAATAACAAATAAAATAACTTCCATATAATAGTTATGTTTGATTTCTTTTAAAGAAAATATATCAATCATTTTAATTGATGAAATAAAAAACAATAATACCATTAAGCTTACCGGTGTTACTAAAAATGAATGAATACTTCTAGTTAAAATAAAAGCAACAAGACCTGAAAGAGAAGTAAATACACTTATCTTCAAATTATATCTTTCATGATTAATAAAAAAAATTGTTAAATTAAGTAAAGAATATATAATTATAAAACTTAAAAACAGATTTCCCGTTTCTATTTCACTCATAGCCTCAAGTCCATAATATGTAGGAAATGATAAATAAATGCCTCCTAAAATAAATATGATAAAACTACAAATAAAGTTATAAATAGATACTTTTTTCACGTATATCATCCTCCAATTACATATTAAAATACTAAAAATTAAAAGTCAATGTTTGTTGTATTTTTGACACATAAGTTATACAATTAAGTTAGGAGGAGTTTTATGGAATTATTTATTATTTTAATCGTTTTTATTGGCATTATTTTATTATGTTCAATCAAGCAAATCAACGAATATGAAAGAGGTATATTATTTACCTGTGGTAAATTTAAAAAAATACTTAAACCTGGTTGGAATATTGTTTTACCTATTGTAAATTCAATAAGTAAAGTTGATATTAGAACAAAAGCTGTTGATGTTCCTGAACAAGATGCAATTACTAAAGATAATGTTTCAATTAGAATTAATGCAGTAATTTATTACAAAGTGTTTGATGCTGCTAAAGCAATCATAGCTGTTGAAAGATTTCAATATGCCGTATCTCAACTTGCTCAAACAACTATGCGTAATGTAGTTGGTGCCGTTTCGTTAGATGAACTTCTAGTTGAAAGAGATAAAATATCTGAAGAAATATGCAATATTATTGATGAAGCTACTGATCCTTGGGGAATCAAAGTTGAAAATGTTGAACTTAAAGATGTTAAACTTCCAGAAGAAATGCAAAGGGTAATCGCTAAAGTTGCTGAAGCTGAAAGAGAAAAACAAGCTGTTATAACTAAATCAATCGGTGAAAAAGAAGCTGCTGAAAACTTAGCTGAAGCAGCAAAGGTCATGGCTTCAAGTCCTGGAGCACTTCATTTAAGAACACTTGCAACTATAAATGATGTTTCATCTGACCAATCAAATACAATAATTTTTGCAATACCAATTGAAGTATTAAACGCTTTTGGTAAAGATAATCTTGTTGAAACAGTTAATAAAATAAAAAAAAGCCAACAAAAATAAGAGCAAAAGCTCTTATTTTTTTGGGTCAATTAATATTTTAATAGAAGAGCTTACACCGCTAGTAAGTTCTTCAAATGCATCTTGAACATCATCTAAAGATACTATCTTATCAACAAATTTCAAAACATCAATTCGCTTATTAGCAATCAAAGCTAAACATGTTTTAAACTCTTCTTCAGTATAAGCAATCGCGCCCTTTATAGTTTGTTCATGTAATACACTTAAAACTGTTGGAATAGTAATAGGTTTTGTTGAAACACCAACTAAGACAATAGTTCCACCAGCTCGTGTAACCATAATTGCACTTGTAACTGCAGGATCATTTCCACAGCAATCAATAACTATATCAAAACCATCACCAGTTTTGCTAAAACATTTATTTACAAAGTCATCAGTTGCATCCAAGTATTCATCAGCAACTTTTAAATCAACGGCTTTTTTTCCTCGTTCTTTATTAGTTTCAGAAATCACAACATAGCTTGCACCTTCCATTTTAGCAAACATGGCACTTACTAAGCCGATTATTCCACCACCAATTACAAGAACTTTGTCCCCTACTTTAATGTCAGCTAAATGAATAGCATGTAGTCCAACTGCTGTAGGTTCAACCATTGCCCCTTCTTCAAAAGATACACTCTCAGGCATTTTTAAAACTAAGGATGCATCAACACTGATTCTTTCGGAATAAGCACCTGGATTAGTAAGGGCAAGTCCTAAAGCATCCTCCCAAGTATGTGCACAATATTGAGGATTACCAGACTTACATGCAAAGCATTTTCTACATGGAGATATTGGTAAAGCTGTAACATGATCCCCTACCTTTAAATCATTTCTTGATCCTGGATCAACTACAACTCCAGCAAATTCATGTCCCATTACTAAACCAACTGGTTCACCCGATTCAAAATTATGAATATCAGATCCACAAATTCCTGCCTTTTCAATATCTATAATAACTCTTTTATCTTTTTTTTCTGGGTATTCCATTTCAGCCCTCTCAAGCTTTCTTGGACCAACTATTTTAACACATTTCATGACGTTTCCTCCTATAATAAATTATAGCACAACATTATTAAATTAAACGTTTTAAAAAAAGTACTTTACATAAAAAAGTCGTTAAACACGGCTTTTTCTATCTTGAATTTTATAAGTTATTTTAAGAAGTATTTTTCTTGGAGCAAGTCTTGTAAGGAAAACTGCTGCTTTCATTTTAAATGATGGAATAATATACAATTTATTTTTAAACATTTCTTTAATTGCATACTTAGCAACATATTCGCTTGATAAAGATGATGTATGAAACTCCCCATGAGCAACTTTATTGAATTCTGTATCAACAGGTCCTGGACATAAACAAGATATTTTTACATTACTTTTATCAACCTTTAATTCTTCATATATAGCCTCAGTAAGTCTTAAAACATAATTTTTAGTTGCATAATATGTGCTTAACTTTGGACCAGCCATAAACCCTGCAGAAGATGCGACATTTAAAATATGACCAGAGTTTTTTTCTTTAAACTTAATTAAAAATTTCTTAGTTAAATAGTGCACTGCTTTAATATTAACATCTATCATTTTAAATTCAGTATCCAAATCAGTTTTATCAAATTCACCAAATAAACCAAATCCCGCATTGTTGACTAAAATATCGATATCTTCATCTTTAACAGTATTCCATAATGTTTCAAGATTATCCTCTTCTGATAAATCTAAAGGAATAACCAAAACATTAGTTTTAACTTTCTTTTTTAATTCATTTAAAATATTTTTTCTTCTAGCAACAACTATCAAATCATATCCAAGATTGCTTAATATACAAGCAATATCTTTACCTATTCCACTAGAAGCTCCCGTTATAAGTGCTTTCATACAAACTTTTTCCTTTCAAATAAATGAATAATCAAAAATAAAACAATAAAACCTAAAAGATATCCCCCAACAACATCAGTTAAATAATGTACACCCAAATATATTCTTGATATTCCAACTAATAATACAAATGTTGATAAACTAAAAGTTATTAACTTTTTATATTTTAAATTATATTTATTTACTAAATAAATAATACTTCCAAAAAACAAAACTGATATCATAGCATGTCCAGAAGGAAAAGAATATGACTTTTCCATAACCATTCTTAAATAATCAGGTCTTTCTCTTCTAACAATTATTTTGACCAAATTATTAATTATTACACTTGAAATACTTGATAGAACAATAATTAATAATTTATATTTTTTCTTTAAAATTATAAAAATAAACAATAAAACATTTAAAACAATCATAAATTTTGGACTACAAATAAACGATATAATTTTAAAAGTATTTGTAAAAGTCACATTATTATGTACTGAAAAAAATAACGATATAGCATTATCAAAGTTGCTACTAAATCCAGTTATAACCATAATAAAATCAACAAAGAAAAGTAAAACAAATAGATAAAAAAACTTTTTCATATTATTTTAACCTCAAAAAATGTTTTACTTTTCCAACACCAAAAATAATACTATCGGCATTTTTAATAGAAATACTTTTAAATATTGCTTTTCCACCAACAGTTAAAGATGAGATAAATGCTGAAACTAAAACTGAAACAATGACATTATTAAGACCAGTATTAGTAGATAAAGATATAGCTATTACTGCACCTAAACCACCAGAAATAATTCCACAAACATCTCCAACAATATCATTACATATGCTAGATATTTTATTCTTATTTTTAAGCATATTAATAGCTTCTCTTGCACCACTTATCTTTTTGCTTGCAATTGCATGAAAAGATGCTTCATTTGCACTCATTGTTGAAGTACCAATTATATCAAATAAAATACCAATTCCAATTACTAACAATAAAATAATTATTAAAAACACATCATTTAACGAAGATGTTAATACATTAGTAATTGAACTAAAACAGACAGATAAAACAAATGTTAAAATAAAAACTTTAATAATCCATTTCTTTTCCATGTTATCACCTATCCTAATTATATCAAAAAAATTGCAAAAAAAAACTTTAATCCGGCTTTCCCCAAAAATTAAAGTATAGTTGTATGGTATATCATAGATCAATTTTACGGCTTTGGTCGAGTTGAATTTCTCTACTTTCATACTTTCGGTTACCCTAAAGCACTTTCGTTTTAAATGAAGCAGCTAGGCGTTGCCGGTCTAACTACTCGATTACCACTTAGTCCGCACTTTAATACCTACAATATATACACGCTAGAGGTTTTCCCTAACATAAGTGACTATCCTTATATGCTTTTGCAATTACTATTTCAAATAATATCCCTAGTAATCACTCACATCATGTACGTTAATCATTATTTGTATAAGTGAGGCAATAAAAGGAAGGTTTTCATATGCCATTATGAAGTTTCCTTAGATTTTAAATCATATATTCACCCCAACTTGGGCAGAAGAAGCAAATACATGAAGTCTCATTTGTACAATTGGTAGATTTTTAGCCCTACCTTCAAATAGTGTAATGACTAGCATAATGCACCACACGAATAAGATTATAACAAAAATACAGAAAAAATGCAAATCTACTACGCTATCATTATATTAATAACAATTAAAAATAGTACATATATTTACGTAATTTTACAAAGTAGGAGCATCTTTCATCTTTTCTAAATCACTTACAATTTCATACATTTTTTTTGTTCCATTATTTATATTTTCAAGAAGAGACTTATTGTTATCAAATTTAATTGTTATACCATCTATTATTTCATCATATAATTCATTTTTCTCAATAACATGTTCATATTCTTCATTTGTATAGAAGATATTCATTTGTCTTAAAGAACACCTTGCTATTAAACCTAAAGGCATCTTTTTGTTTAATTGTTCACTTATGTAATTAAGATATTCACTTAAAGGCTGAGAAATCAAACTTATTTGACCAATATTTGTAGATAATAAATCATTTAACTCATAAGCTTCATCTAATTCTTCCATCATTTGATTGTATTCATTTTGTTTTATTTCATTTTGTATTAAAGTTTTTTCATAAGTGTCCTTTATTCCAATTGCTTCTTGAAAATCTACATCATTAACCTCTATCGTACTAACCGGTGAATTATCATGTATATATCGTTTTTTCACTTCTTCTTCACTCAAAACTGAGAATGTTCCATCTCCATTAGCAACAATTCCACTGCCATAAATAAAAGTAAGTAAAGGATCTTCCACAATTTTACCAGTTTGTGTGAAACATTTTTTAATACGGCGAAGATGATTTTCTTTTAATATATTAATAACTTGGACAAGTTCATCTAAAGTTATAGTTATTTTAGATGAACCATCAAAAGTATGATTAATAACGTAATTAAGACACATATCTCTATAATTTAAATTTTCTTCCATAGATGAATTAATTGAAAGACTATGAATTGGATCATTTGCATCAGTATAAGCTAATTTTTGATTACCCAACACTAATAAATTTTGAACTGCTTGCCTAAAATCTCCTGTGTATAACACAACGTTATAATTTTGCTTTTGTTTTTCAGTCAATTTATCATAAGCATCTTTTTCTACCATTAAAATAGCTTTATCACTTAGTTTTACACTTCCATTTGTAAATGTATCAGAAAAACTTTCACTTACAATTTGATCCTTATGAAAAGAAGCAGGTTCGAATACAATATACTTCATGTTTTCCCAAGTATTACCATCACCAGTATTTCCTACAACTCCATTTGCAACAAAATGAGCTGTATGTCTATGATGTCGAAAAGTAACTTCATTTTCTTCACCATTTACCTCCAAAGGAACTGTATATTCTTTCTTACCATCATATAAAGTTTTAATTACTCCATCATTAGGAAAATAATTGGTGCAATGAACTAAGATACAATCTTCTTCAGGAATTTCGTGGCTAGTGTAATCATTATCATAAAAAGCATATCCTCGACCAAGACTTGTTCCATCAAAAACTTTTATATCTCCAGAAACAACAATTTTTCCATCTTCTATACTTACAATTTTGGTTAAATTATCTACAATTTCCTTATAATTAGATTCAGAATTTCTTCCATAGTTAAATTCCCCAATTAAATCTTTATAGGATTCCAATATTTTTTCTCTATCATATGAACCTAAATTTCGTGTTTGTTCTTTATATTTAATTATTTCTTTAATTTTTGCTTCTAATTCCTGAACACTTTGCATAATTATCACCTTTACATACTTCTTACCATTATAATAGCATAAAATATTTCATAAACTGTACTTTTTAAAAATATTGACACTGCTTCTTTACTGATATTTATACAAAAAAGTTAATTTAAAATAGTTCATTTATATTGATTAATATCTATGATTCTATCACTTATTTCCATTATTTCTTTTTTATGAGTAATTATTATAAAAGTCTTATTTTTATTTTTTTTGATAAGATTTATAACATTTTTTGTCATTTCTTTATCTAAAGATGAAGTCGCTTCATCCAACAAAATTATTTCATTATTTGATAAAAAAATTTTTGCAAGTTGTATTAATTTTTTTTGACCTCCAGAAAATGTGGAACCATTATTTTTTAAAAGAGTATCATACTTTTTAGGTAATTTCATTATAAAATCATGTATATTCAACTCTTTACATATTTGTTTTTGTTTGTTTATATTACTATCAGATAAAGATAAATAATCTCTTATAGATATATCTATTAAAAATGCATCTTGGTTTAAAATAGCAACATTTTGACATAACTTTTCTTTAGAAAGTCCTAAAGTATTTATTCCATTAATAAAAATTGAACCTTTATCTGGTTTTACCAAATTAAACACCAAATTAAACATTGTAGTTTTACCAGCTCCGTTATCACCAATAATGGAAATTACCTCATTCTTTTTTACTGAAAAATTTAGGTTATTTAATATAGTTTTTCCATTATATGAAAATGTTACATCATCAAACTCTAAAACATTGTCAGATAGTTTATATGGTAAACTTAAAACAATTTCATTATTTTCATAATTGAAAAGAAAATCATACATACGATTTAAAGATATATAAAATTCTTGTAAATCAGAACTTTTTTCAACAATAGTTTCAGCATTGATAAATATTTCATCATAATATTTTACTAATAATACAATTAAACCAATTGATATAGTTTTCATAGAAAAACTAAAATATAATAAAATATACAAAATTATTTTAGTGATAAAAATAACATATTTTAGATTAATTGTATAATTCAGAAAATGCTTGCGCCCCTTCATATATTCGTAAGCCCATTCATCACGTTTTACTTCATATTCGTTATTCAAAAACAAATCAATATTGGATGTTTTTATTTCTTTTAGACCATGCATAGTTTGCTCAAGCAAAAGATTAAGATTATCATGCATCTTTCTTCTTAAAGAAAAATGTTTATTAGCTATTTTTAATTCTCTGTTAGCTAAAAACATATAAAATATTAAACTTATTAATACAAACAAAGCCACAGCTACATTAGTTTTTATAAAAATAATCATTACAACAAGTATATACAGCCAACAATAAATTATATCTGTAACATAATCAGGAATCTCTCCAATATTAAAAGCATCTATATTAATAATTGTACTTATTTTTCCAAAAGAATATTTTGTTAAATCACTGTAATTCAAATTATATAGCCTATTTATTGATTTTTTATGAACCAAAATAAAACTATCCTTAAAATATTTTGAATATATATTTGACATTATAAAATTCAAAAAATTATATATCAAATAAAGAAGCAAAAGAACTATAACATTTTTAAAATATAAATTTTTTAAAACAAATTCATCCAATATCTTAGAAGATAAAAAAGGAATTGAAAGATCTAATAAAAAATATATAAATAGTAAAACTATAAAAAAAATTAATCTTTTCCATAAATTATCAATAACTTTAAAATATTTTTTCATAATATACCACCAAATACAATATATCAGTTAAAAACAAATAAAAAAAAACTTATTTAATATCAAATAAGTTTACATTATTGGTAAGAATACATAACAATTATTTTGAACATATTTTTCCAAAATAGGATATATTTTTAAATCACTTGAAAACCAAGATTCATTAAATACTTTTTCAGCAAATTCAATGACATGGTTTATAGATTTTTGCTTTAAATTACCAACTTCAAAAACAACATAATCATTTTTAGGAATAACTAATTTAAATAATTTTTCATTTTTTTCTGGGCTACCAACAAAATAATAATAAACACCATTACTAAAATAAGTGTAGCCATATCTTTGATTTGCATTAAATTGTTCATATAAACCAGAATTTTTAATATCTTCATATAGAACTCGTATTTTATAATCTAAATCTTCTTCAGTTAAAGCTGAAATTTGTAATCCATATAACTCAACTTTGTCAAAACTATCAATTTTATATTCAATAATTCCATTTGAGTAACTTGTTTCACCAAAGATAGCTTTTGGATAGATCTTATATTTTTGAGGTTGTTCTTTTCTAATATCACTTGGAGAAATTCCAAAAGTTTTTTTAAAAGCTCTTGAAAACGCGATAGAGGATTCATAACCACAATCAAAAGCAATATCAATAATTCTTTTATCCGTGTTTAATATTTCTTCATATGCTTTTGAAAGTCGACGTTCTCTAACATAGTCGCTTAACGTTATTCCCATAATTACACTGAAAACTCTTTGCATAATGAATTCATTCATCCCAAATTTACTAGCTATCTTTTTATAATCTAAATCTTCTTGAATATTACTTTCAATATAATTTATTATATCGTTCAACAACTTATAGTTCATAAAGCCTCCAAATAAGCTATGTCTTTAGTTTAAATTATAAATGTTCTACAACATCCATTATACAAGGTACAATTTGTTTCTTTCTTGAAACTACATTTTTAATTAAAGTTCCTTGAGTTAATTCTTCAATATTATATGCTTGTTCAAGTATACGTTTAGAGTTATCTGAGTATAAAATATTTGAATCATTAGTTAAGAAGTTAGTTACAAAAAGTGCACAAAGTACTAAATCTTGATTTGCAGCTACTCTATTTAATTCTTCAATTAATTCACTTTCACGATCTTTAAATAATTTATAATCAGTTGTAAATACTTGACCAATGGCAATAGAATTATCATTTATTTTATAATTTTTCATATCTTTGAAAACAATTTCATTTGCAGTTAAGTCTTTTATATCTACTCCACTTTCCAACATATCAAGTCCATATTTATTCAAATCAACTTTAGCTATAGATGCCAAAGTTTTAGCAACACTTTTATCAAGTTCAGTAGTTGTTGGACTTTGTAAAAGAAGTGTATCTGATATTATTCCACTTAACATAAGTCCAGCCATGCTAGAAGGAATCTTAACATTATTTTCAACATACATTAAATAAATTATAGTATTAACTGATCCAACTGCCATATTTCTAAAATTAATTGGTGCAGCCGTATTAATATCACCAATATTATGATGATCAATTATTTCAAGTATTTCAGATTCATAAAGACCATCTACTGATTGACTAGTCATATTATGATCAACCAAAATAACCTTTTTTCTCTTTACCTCATGAGCTTCTATTGCTCTAAGCATTCCAAGACATACACCTCTATTATTTACAATTGGATAGTTAGTATGTTTTAATTTATTAGTTTCATCTTTAAAATAACTTAAATAATCAAGTTCATTAAAATATACTGTCTTTTGACCTCTTTTTATAGTTTTAATAGGATTAGCTAAACATAAAACACGAGCTATTTTAAACGAACTCTTTGAACTACAAATGATATTGGTCTTATTTTCAATTGCTAATTTTTTTAATTTATCAGGAATATTTTTAGTTTTAACTAAAATTATTAATTTAACACCTTTTTCAATTGCATATTTAATTATTCTTTCTCTATCTCCAACTATCAAAATAGATTCTGTATCTAATTCTATATTATTTATAAATGTTTCATCATCAAATGTAGCTGCATGAGCATAACCAGTTATATGTTCATCAAATTCTAAGTATTCATTAGAATCAAGTACACTTATTAAATTACTAAAATCTGTATCAACTAACAAGTTTTCATTGTAAATCATATCAGCAGCTACTTCTTTCAAAGAAACATAACCTTTAAACTTTTTATTATCATCAACTAAAGGAATACCAGTTATAGCATTAACATTCATTACATTAAAAGCATCTATTATAGGTTTATTTTCATTTAACATGAAGTTCTTATGATAATTAACATCTTTAAGTTGGATTTTAACATCATTTAAATAAGCAGGTCTTTCAACACCAAAGTAATTAAGAACATACTCAGTTTCTTTATTAAGTGAACCTAAAACCTTAGGTATAGCTTTAAAATTTAATTTATTTTTTAAATATGCATAAGCAATTGCCCCACATACAGAATCTGTGTCTGGATTTTTATGACCAAAAACATAAATTTGTTCCATTTTTACTACCTCTATTCTACATTAAAAACTACTACTTAGTTTTTGTAGCAGTTTTCTTATTTTTATTATAGTATCTTCTCTTTTTTGGTTTATCTTCTTTTTCATCAGTTTTTTCTTTTTTTACTTTTTCGGGTTTAATTTTTTCTTTCAAAGTTTCAATTCTTTTATCAGTTTCATCAGCTTTTAAGTTAGATAGTTCCAAACTTTTCTTTTCTAATTGAACCTTTAAATCATATCCACTTTCTATCAACATTTTTAAAATCATTGATACAAACAAGAATATAAAACCAAATAAACTTATATTTGTGAAATCTAACATTCCAACAGAAATTACTACAAAGAATTTTACAATAGGCAACACGATTGCCAATAATAAAGAAAGTGGAATAACTTGATCCATAAGTTCTAAATTATCTTTAGTATATAAATTTCCTGCTGTAAATGAATTAAATAAAGTTTTTAATCTTGTTGAAATCATATAAATAAATGAATTATTCAAAGAAACTGCTGTTCCTAAGAAAAGTGTTCCAATTAAAGCATTTGTTTTACCAATTCTACTTATTAACACTGAAGCATCACTGAAGGAATAACCTGTTACAGCTGACACCATTGACACAAAGAAATTACTAATTTCATTTGAATGTTCAATTAAATTCATAATGGCAAAACCAATCGTAAGTGCTGTATAAATTACACACGCACATAAAGATAACCACTTAAGAATAAATAATACAAAATCAATAAAGCTTAAGATAACCTTATTTTCATAACTCACATTTTTCATAATACCAATCCCTTTTCCATTTAAATAATACCATAAAATTTCGAAGAAAAAAAGAATTATTGACTTTTAAGTTCAAACAATATATCTCTAAGTTCCATTGCACGTTCGAAATCTAAATTTTTAGCTGCCTCTTTCATCTCACGTTCAATATTTTCAGAAATTAATTCTTTATCCTTTTTACTCATCTTTTTATTTTCAACTATCTTTTCTTCGTCAGTATTACTGATTACTTCTTTTATTTCTTTTACAATTGTTTTAGGAATTATTCCATGAACACGATTATACTCTTCTTGAATACTTCGTCTTCTTTCAGTTTCTTTTATAGCTTTATCCATCGATTCACTTATGGTATCAGCATACATAATAACATGCCCATTGGCATTACGTGCGCATCTTCCAATTATTTGGATAAGTGATCTATCACTTCTTAAAAAACCTTGTTTATCAGCATCCATTATGGCAATTAAGGAAACTTCAGGTAAATCAATACCTTCTCTTAAAAGATTGATACCAACTAAACAATCATATTTTCCCATACGAAGTTCTCTTATAATTTTAAGTCGTTCAAGAGTATGTACTTCACTATGAAGATACTGAACTTTTATTCCAACACTTTTTAAATAAGATGTTAATTCTTCTGCCATTCTTATTGTAAGTGTGGTAACAAGAACTCTCTCATTTTTTTCCATTCTAGTTTTTATTTCACTTATTAAGTCATCTATTTGACCTTCAGTTTTTTTAACTTCAATAGTTGGATCCAAAAGACCTGTTGGTCTAATGATTTGTTCAGCACATTTTCCATCTACAAGTTCAAGCTCATAATCACCTGGAGTAGCTGAAACATAAATGACTTGATTAACTTTTTTATTAAATTCATCAAATTTGAGTGGTCTATTATCCATAGCACTAGGTAAACGGAAACCATAATCAACTAATGTTTGTTTACGCATTCTGTCTCCATTATACATACCTCTTATTTGTGGAACTGTTACGTGAGATTCATCTATTACAAGTAAAAAGTTTTTAGGGAAAAAATCTATCAATGTTGATGGAGTTTCTCCTTCTTCTCTTAAAGCAAGATGTCTTGAATAGTTTTCAATACCATGACAAAATCCTGTTTCACGAAGCATCTCTACGTCATATTCACATCTTTCTCTAAGTCGTTGTTCCTCCAAAAGTTTATTGTTATCAATCAATTCTTTTTCACGTTTATGTAGTTCATCTTCAATTCTATTACATGCTTCTTCAAGTTTATCTTTATTAGTAACAAAATGAGTTGCTGGAAATAAAGTAACACTTTTTTTAGATTTTATAAGTGTTCCCGTTAAAATATCAAATTCACTTATTCTATCAACTTCATCTCCAAAAAGTTCAATACGTATTCCATTTTTCTTTTCAGCTATTGGAACTATATCAATTGTATCTCCATTAGCTCTAAAGGTACCTCTATGAAAATCAACTTGATTTCTTTCATAATTCATATCAATTAAACGATTTAAAAGATCATTTCTAGAAATTGTATCTCCTTTAGTGAGTATTAACATATGATTCTTATAATCATCAGGATCTCCTATTCCATATATACATGAAACACTTGATACTACAATAACATCATCATAAGTTAGAAGAGCACTTGTTGCTGAATGTCTTAATTCATCAATCTCATCATTAATACTTGCATCTTTTTCAATATAAGTATCACTTGAAGGTACATATGCTTCAGGCTGATAATAATCATAATAAGAAACAAAGTATTCTACATGATTTTCAGGAAATAATTCTTTTAATTCTGAATAAAGTTGTCCTGCTAAAGTTTTATTATGAGCTAAAACCAAAGTTGGACGATTCGTTTTTGCAATTACATTAGCAATTGTAAATGTTTTACCTGTTCCTGTTGCCCCCAAAAGAACTTGATCACGTACACCAGCATTTACACCATCTACAAGTTCTTTAATAGCTTCAGGTTGATCACCATTTGGTTGATACTTAGAAACTAATTTAAACATAAATACCTCCTTTTTAATTATTTGTATTTTATCATTTTATATACAGTAAAACAAGAAAACATTGGATTATAATACTCTTGTATTTGTATAATTATTCATTATTTAAATATTCTTTTAAGAATTCAATAACTCCATCATCATCATGATCATATTTTGTAACATAATCAGCTAAGTCTTTTACTTCAGGTAAAGCATTTTTTAAAGCAACTCCAACACCACAATTTTTTATCATATCTAAATCATTTAAACCATCACCAAAAGCAATAATATTTTCATTATCAATATTTAAGATATCAGCTAATCTAGAAATTGCACCATATTTAGAAACACCTTTTTTAGATATTTCAATCCACTGCTCATTAGAATAAGAATCTTGCATAATAAAGATATTTAAATCTAAAAATTGTTTATTTAACTTATCATAAATGTCTTTAACATATTCATTTTCTTTCATCGCGATTGAAATATGATTTATATCACTGCATTTTTCAAAAATAGAATCCCAATCAGGTTCAATTTCTATATAATAATCAGTAGGTTTTCTATTATTTTTTGTATACGTATAAACTTTTTCTTTAGTACAAATATCTATATAATCGCACCTTTCAGAATAATATTGTTCTAATTTCTTAGTTATTTCAAAATCTATTGGATTTGCAAAAACGATTTTAGAATCTCTTGCATCATAACACGTTGCACCAGCATCAGTAATAATATAATCAACAAACTCAAAATCTTTAACAACATCTTTCATAGATTCATACATTCTTCCAGTTGCAATAACAGTTACATATCCTTGTTCTTTCAAATCTTTTAAATAAATTCTACTTCTATCACTTATATTTTTATTACTTCTTAATAAAGTACCATCTAAATCAAAAACTATCATTTTCATACTACATATCACTCCTATATTAATCGTGTCTTCAAACATTATATCATAAAACAAAAAGACTGAATAATCAGTCTTAACCAATTTTAGACAAATCCTTATTATAAAGATTTTTATAAATATCACATCTTTTTAATAATTCTTTATGTGTACCATTATCTATAATCTTTCCATGAGAAACAACAAATATTCGATCGGAATCTATGACTGTTGAAAGTCTATGAGCTACAATTAATATAGTATATTCACCCTTTAAATTATTTATTGCTTCTTGAATTTGACTTTGAGTTTCATTATCTAATGCACTTGTTGCTTCATCAAATAAAATTATTTCGGTTTTCATTAATAAAGCTCTGGCAATCGCGATTCTTTGCTTTTGTCCACCACTTAATATAACTCCATTTTCTCCAACTTTTGTTTCATACTTTTCAGGTAAGGACATAATAAAATCATCAATGCATGCAAGCTTACAAGCTTTCCTAATTTCTTTCATGCTTGCATTTTCTTTCGCTAACAAAAGATTATCCTTTATTGAGAAATTAAAAATATAAGGATTTTGAGTTATAATTGACATATTATTTCTAATAGTTGAACAAGTTAACTCGTTTATGTCATTTCCATCCAATAATATATGGCCACCATCTGAAGTATATAATTTTGTTATCAAGTTAAATATAGTAGTTTTTCCAGCTCCACTCTTTCCAACAAAAGCAACTCTTTCATTTGGTTTTACTTCAAAACTCATATTTTTAAGGACCTTGGTTTTATCATAACTAAATGTAACATCAACAAATTTAATATCACCATCTAATCTCTTAATTTCAATATTACCAAATTTTTCTTTTTTAAACTTTTCATCTTCAATTACTTCAAAAACTCTAGTAGCTGCAACATTGAACTTTCTATTATATTCTGTAATTTGAGCTATACCATTAAATAAACTTTTTACTCTAGATTGATAATTGAATAATATTACAAAAGTAGCAGCTTGAAGCATATTTTTACTATATAAGAAACATCCTAAAAAGATAAATCCCAAATCAAAAATATTTCTTACATTATTTTCAATATACCCATAAAGATTCCTTATATTCATTATATGAAGTTGTTTTTTAGTAACCTCTTCTATTTTTTCAGTAGTTTGTTTTAAAATCATATCATTTGCATTTAAAACTTTAACATCCCTTATTCCTCTTACAAGTTCACTTGTAAATCCGGTTTTGCTTTCTTGCATCACTTTTAATGCTTTCTGAACTTCATATTGTTTAGATAAACGTCTTCTATCAATTAAATATACAACTATTGCTGTGATAAGACCATATACAAACATATACCTATTAAGAATAAATAAAGTAACTAGTATACCAACATTAGTTAAAATATATGATAGCCAATAAGTATATTCCATAAATAAACCAGCTATATCAGTTGTATCTTTATTAAGTCTATCTATAAATAATCCTGAAGTGTTCTTATCTATTTCTTGAACCTCCAAATTAAGTATTTCCCTAGCAATAGATTTTTGAATACCGACTAAAGTTTTTTGATATATTCTTTGATAAAAGAAGCCTTTAAAAAAGTATGCCACATATAATATTAAATTAATACAAAATACCGCCAAAGAAGCATATATTAGCTGCTTAATTGCTCCATTTGTTATATTTAAAATTACTTTTGCTAATAAAAGTGGCAATATAGCACTTACTATTGCTTCAAAAACACTTACTAATCCATATCCAAATAGATTCCATTTTGCCTGTTTTATATATTTCCAAGTATTTTTAACATTTAATTTAAAGTTATTATTATCTTTAGACATTTTTCACCTTACATTTTTTATTTTAACTCTAAAAGTCTTTGAGGTTCTTCGTCTTCAATTTGTCTTAAATAACCTAATTGACCTTCAAGAGTTGAAGAATATAAAACTGCTCTTTCTAATCTATTTAATTCATAACAGATATTTTTAGCAAACTCTTTTAATTCTAAATCAGTATTGTTTTTTTCACAAGATATAACAAAATCTCTTAAACTTTTTCCATTAAAATGCATCAAAGTATTTATCATATTTCCATTCATTACAAAATATACTAAATCTTCTTTACGAACACCATATTTTTGTTCAAACATATTACATAATTCAGTGTTGCATTTAAAGGCATTATCATATTCTTTAGATAAACGTTCTCCACACATTATACTTGAAGGAGTTTTAAAAGATGTTAAGTCACTTGATGAAATATCACATGGTAAAATGTCTGCATAGGCACTTAATTTATCTAAAGCATTAAGAGATATACTTGCATTAATATTAAACATTACAGTTTCAAGTTCAACATCATTTGAAGAGATAATTGCTTTCATAAGTTTCTTCTTGAAGTTTGGAACAGTTACTACTAACTCATTATATACTTCTTTTGCTTTTTTATAACTGTATTGATATCTATTCATAATAGAAGATATTAAAATAGTATCATCTATATTATTAGTAGACGATTTGATATCAACAACATCTTCTTCATCTTTATCTTTGTCTTCTATTTGTTCCACCACTTCATCCATGAAAACAAAATCTTCATCTAATGTAGGAACAAAATCATCTATTTCAGCAATAATAAATGGAACTTTTTCTTTAGCTATTTCATATAAACGTTTACCAAATACATATAACTCTTGAATACTTGCATATTTTGTTTTAATAAGTTTAATAATTAAATCTTTTAATTCCATAGCGTCAACACTGAAGACAAGATTAGTTAAACTGCCACATGGAAGTACATTTTTTGCATCATTTATAGAAATTCCATTTGTAGATAAGTAAAGAAACCTATCATTTAAAGCATCTACATGTTTAACATAATGTTCTTTTAGTTCATCATTATTAGGTAAAAGTTTTCCATCCTTATCATGAAAGTTTGGAATATAAAAACTACCTTGTATGTTATTCGAAGAAATAACTCCAACTTTTTCTTGTTGTAAAACATTTTTTACTAAGTTAGAAACACTCGACACTTCAAAGACATAATTATCAGGGAATACTAGAGGTTTTTCACCATTTTTCAAAATATGTTCAACAATTTTTGTATTAGTTTCTAATCCGTTTGCACTAAATTCAGAAACTATATCCTCAATACTTTTAGCATTCATTTGAAATTTATATAATGATAAACCAATATTAGTCCTTTGACTTAATTCTATTTCTTTTATATCCTTTATTGTAGAATTTCTTAAAGCTATAAGACGTGCATTATCTTCTTGAATTTGTTTTTTTAAACTATTAACTTTTTCACCCAAATTTTCCTTTGAATTTCTAAATGAATACAATAATTCTTTTATAAACTTAGTAATTTTTCTACTAATGTATGTATCTTCTTCTGATGTCTTAACAATATTAAATACCATCTCATTCATAGAATCTTCACTTAAACCAACAATTACTAATTGATCTAAACTTTTAATAAATTGTCTATTACTATTTATAGCGTCTTCTATATATTTATCTATTCTCTTTTCTAATTTATCATAATCTAATTTTTCTACTAATTGTACTCTCACCAAAACTACCTTCCTTCATAAGCATTAATATTATAACATAAGGATTCACCATTTGTTAATTTTTTTACTTAATATCCAAATGTATAGAATTACCCATAGTCGAAACTTTTTTCTTGCGCTTAACACCATTTAAATTACTATAATTATTACAATACCCATAACGACTATTAGGAATGTAATTTATCCAAAAATCTATTACTTTTTTTCTATATGAAAGTTTCTTAGTTTTATTATTATAGAAATCTATTGCCTTGGTTCCTTTTTCTTTATTAAAATGACGACTAGTCTTAGCTCCTCCTACTCTTTTATTATGTTTTTCACAACGACATCCACTAGAAATATATATTGGTTGGTTAAAATGATATCTTAAAGCATAAAGATTATAAAGATGTTGTTTTTTTATTGTTTTATAGCCACATCGATCATTACAAGCTATTTCATCTACTTTAAAATAATCAGTTTTAATAAAATCTTCTTCAGTTGCATTACCAGTCATAAACTTTTTATATACTTGATTTAGTTTTCTTTCTGTCTTAGGCCCATAAATTGAATCCTCTTTTAAACCATTATCTTTTTGAAATTCTAAAGTTGCTTTTTTGCTTTTCTTACCCCAAATACCATCAAATTTTCCATCATAATACCCAAGTTGAAAAAACATTATTTGACGAGTTTTTTTACTTCTCATGATTTTCATCCTTCCTAAAGTTATGACAGAATGATTCAATCATTAGTTTTATTTCTTCATCATCCATTTTTATATTTTTACTTTTAAGCATGGTTTTAATATTATTAAAAGCCAAATTGTACTTTTCTTCAGAATCATTTCCTTTATATAATTGTTCACAAGCATTTACGCATATTTCTGTAACGCTTTTCTTCATTTCATCAGTTACGTATTTATTATATAAGTTTTTTATTTTTATAGTTAAGTAAGATACAAATGTTGTTAATACTAAATATAATAATTGAAGTCCATTATTTATTAAAAATTCAATAAATTCTTCCATAAAAAATACCTCCTACTATTTAATATGTAAGAAGTATTTTTTGGTATTTACTATTTAACTATCTAAATAATCTCGAAAGAATACCAGTTTTTTCTTTAACGATTTTTGCACCATAAGCTGACATTATTGAATCTAAATCATTATCAGTTTTATTTAATGCATAAGGAATTACACATTCTCTGATAAATTCTTCCCCTGACTTTTTGCCATTTTCTGTTGATATAGTAGCATCAACTGGAATTTTATTTAGTACATCTATTTTATCAAGATAATCTAATAAACTGATTTCTTCACCATTATAAATTAGCTTAGTGTTCAAAAGATTTGATTCACTAACAATAGATTGATATTTTTTAGTTCTTTCATTAAACTCACGTTTTTGTTGTTCAATTTCAGCAGCATTATCCAAAATAGCGTCTAGTTCTTCATTTGTTAAACTACTAGGTTCACTTTCAGGAGCAATTGTAGAATCAGCTTGAGAAGTTACCGAAGAACTATCATTTTCAATAGATTTATTATTTTCTTGTTTTAATTCAGCATCATTAGGCATCATAGAGTTTAAGAAATCATCAATAGCTTTATCAGTAGAATCCATTTCTTTATTCTCGTTTTCAACAGCATTTGTTGAATCTTGAGGTTCTTGAACTAAAGCATCAGCATCTGTTTCGTTAAAAGCCACTTTAGGAATTTCAGTTTCATTCGCTAATACACTAGAATCAACCTCAGGAATTTCAACAGTCGATTCAACTGAATCAACATTCTTTGTTTCTTCAAATGCTACTGTTGGTTTTGGAACTCTTATTACTGTTTCATCCATTTGAACTACTGGTTCACTTTTTTTGAAACTACCATAATGTTCCAAGTCTAATTTAGAATTTATTAAGTTTTGCTTTAAATTTTCGATTAACATTGCCTTAGCATCATTTAATGAGAAAGCATCCAATTTTTTATAACGGTCTAAATCATTTTCAGGAACTTGTCCATATGTTGCTAAAGTATCATCTATCGCTTTAATAAGTGCATTATAAACTTCAGTGTATACACTTAAATTTTCATGCGATACTTCCCTAAAACCAACAACATTTCCAATATTTTTTACGAATTTCATAGGTTTTAATAATATATCAGAATTTTTCAAAACGAATTCATCTAATACTTCTAAAGTTTGTTCCAAATTATCTTTTGAACATCCAATAATAATAGAATCATTAAAACTAACAGAAAAGTCAGAATTAATAGATATATAATAAGGAATATTTGCTTTTTTAGCCATATCATAAAACTTTTCAAAAGCAACTATTTCATCATAATTAAAAGTATTTAATACAAACTCATAATCAATATTATCCTTAGTAACATCATCACTCTTAACTATTACTTGAGTCTTATCATCACTTAATATTGAAGAAGATATTTTTTCACTAATATCAACTTGTAAATTTCTTTTTTCTTCGTCAGACATGGCAAATATATTTATATTATGTTTTTGTAAATAATCTACAACAAGAATTTGATTGAAAAAAGTAGAAAAATCAGTTTCATATATTTTAGTGTGATCTTCTTTTTTTCTTGCGGCATACTTAAATCCATTAACACCAGTTAATTCCGTTTTTCTAAGCCCTGAGTATATTGAAAGAGCATCAGTAATATATGCATTTAAAGCATCACTCTCTCTAAATAATTCTTCTTTTGTAATTTTTTGCTCCATAGTATTTCCTCCAACTACACTTGCCTACTATAATTAGTATAGCAAAAAAAAATAAGAAAGTATACATAAATTAATACATTTTCTTATTTAAATCTAACCCAATTAATTGTAATTTAATTGAGGCATACTTTATATCTTTATCTTTTAACCCATAGTTATTTAAATCTTTTTTAGTTTTTAACCACAAATCATTTACCGTTCTTATTTCATTTTTAGTAAGTAAACAAGCTATGTTATCATCAAGCCCCAATATTGAGATATCTTTATAAATATATTTATTCATTTTTTTCATTTTTTCAACCTCAATGACAATTATAGCATTTTAAAAATTATTAAGTAAGTGTAAACTAAGAAACTCTCATCACACGATCAGCATCATTTTCTACTTTTGCTGCTTCCTCATTTATTTGATGTATATCATTTGATAGCCTTTCCTCCATTTTAGTCGTGATTTCTTGAAGTTCTTTTGAATAAGGGTAAACATCACGTAATTCATTAATATCAATTTTTTTAGAAGAACACAATAAATCTAAAACATAAAAAGCTACCATTTTCGACATATCATCATCAGAACTAAATAAATCCACTATCTTTTTAGTATCATCATGATAATGTAGAATTAATCTTCTAGCAAGAGGATATTTCATCTCCAAAGAAGTATCTAATTTACGACTCATCTTATCTATTTGAATTTCCGTCATAGAAATTCTATTTTCAAAACTTTTTAAAAACGTCTCAATATCTAAAGTATCAGAATTCACTTTTGATTTAATATATATAGCAAATTTTTCATATACATCATTTGCTAGCAAAATCTTAGTCTGAAAAGCATCAAGAATATCACCAAAGCCAGCATTTTTCAACTTTTGTTCAGCCGTTTCTAGTTCTTTCCTTTGCAAATTTATTTTTCTTAATTGCTCTTCTTTTTCATATATGCTTCTCTCTAATTTTCTCAATGGAGCCTTATACAAAGCTTTAGAATAAACTTGATTCATCATTCCTTCTCTTTCAGCATAATCATCACCCAAAGAACTCTTTAACTCTTTTTCTGTTTCCTCAAAGTCTTCCAATTTAGCTGAAATAACAACAAATCTTTTAAAGAACGTAGCATAATTTACACTTTTTTTTAAAGTTTCATAACATTTTTTATCTTTCTCATTAGTGGCCTTCATTTGTTCAATTCTATTTTCTTCATCGATATAATCTTTCAATTCATCAAATAATTTCTTATCCTTCATAATTGAATATATGATTGTCATTAAATTTTCATCAATAACGTCATCCTTAATTAATTTAGCCGAAAAATAACTATCATATCCATCAGTTAATACACGTTTAATAATAGAAATTAATTGTTTTGTACTAGATACTCTCTTATTCATCGCGATAACATAAGAATTAAAGTTTCTATTTTTAACAGTTTCATTTAAAAGATTTAATCTTTCCAAACTATTATTAAGAGCTCTTAATTTAATTTTTACACGAATATTCATTTCTGTACTACCTGATTTAGTATGTTCATCGAGCAACAAACTCTTATAAAGTGATACCTTATCTATCATATTTTTAAGCAATTCTTCGGTTTCTTTTAAAGAAGAACTTTCCGTCACTAACTTTTGCATAAGATCAAACTCAAGTTGGTAACGCAAAGTTGATGAAAGATCTTGAATTGCTCTTTTTGTTTCAGCATCAAGTTCAGGGTCTTCCTTATATCTAACTAAATCGGCAATTAGTTTTTTAAAATCTTCTAGTTCCATATTCACTTGATTATCCGTTTTTTCCATACTAATCATCATCCTCTTCGTTGTTTTCTTCCATAGTTGCAATGAGTTCATCCAACTCTTCTAAAAGCTCAATTTCTTCCTTTATTTCGTCCATGTTATCGACCTCCATTATAATTTTAGCATAAAAAGCCAAATATTATAATAAAAATACAATTATTTTACATTGAATAATAAGAAAATAGTTGTTATAATTACTTTAGGATAGGTGAGATTATGGAAATACCAAAAATATATTTTGATACAAATATGTTAATGGACACAATTATGAAAAAAGCATGGGAATCATACCGTGGTGGAATAGCTGGATGCAAAATATCCCTTGAAAATCTAAGATTAGAAATTGATGATTTAAAAAGAGAAATAGAGAAATTAGACGAAACAAAAAGAGAAGACCGCGAAAAATATGTAGAATGTTGCAATATCATTCAAAAAACATACGATAAGTTACTTGATGGAAATAAATATAGTTTGCGTTCATTCATTGACAAACTTAACTGTGAAAGACTTGGAATTGATTCAGCTGAATTAAAACAAATTGATGGGGATAAACCAATTTTTAGTTTAGAAGATAACTCAATGACAAATGATGAAACTCAAGCTTTGTTAGATGACCTTCAAGAAGAAAAACGTGAAACAGTTTATCCAACTCAAGATGTAGATCAACTTTTTGAACCATTTGAATTTCCAAATATTACTTCAGAAAATCCAATTCAACCAAGAGATTTAGAAACCCATAATAATTTACCAAGATAAAAAAATAGTTCGTGCGAACTATTTTTTATTTCTAATAAACATAAGTTCATACATTTGCTTATTTTTTTTCACAATTATTTGTAAAATTACTCCAGCAATCCATAAAAGAAGTGATAAAGTAATTAAAAAACAAGCAAATATTAAACTAGGGAATTTTAACACCAAACCTGTTTTAAAATATTCAATAAATACTGGAACGGCTAAAATAACTCCAACCATTAAAAATAATATTGCAAATATATTAAAAAACAAAGCTGGACGATACTCTTTAAACAATGTTCCAATAGTTTTAAGTACTTTAAATCCATCAGAATAAGTATTTAGCTTAGATACACTTCCTTCTGGTCTATCACGATATTGAACAGGTATTTCAACTAATTTAAAGTTTTTATCTACAGCATGAATCGTCATTTCCGTTTCTATTTCAAAACCTTTAGATAAAACTGGAAAGTTTTTGACAAAGTCATAAGAAAATGCACGATATCCAGTCATAACATCTTTAACATTGTTTTTAAATATTTTATTGATTAAAAATCTTACGATTCTATTTCCAAAGTTATGAAATGGTCTTTTGTTTTCTTCAAAGTATGTACTTGAAAGTCTATCACCTATAACCATATCAGCTCGTCCACTTAAAACTAAGTCACACATCTCACAAGCATTTTCAGCAGGATATGTATCATCTCCATCAATCATCAAATAACAATCAGCATCAATATCTCTAAACATACTCCTAATAACATTACCTTTACCTTGTCGATATTCATAAACAACCTCAGCCCCAGCATTTCTTGCAACTTCATCAGTTCCATCACTGGAGTTATTATCATAAACATATATAGTTGATTCTGGTAAAACTTTCTTATAATCTTTTACAACTTTTTCAATCGTTTTTGCCTCATTATAGCATGGTATTAAAACAGCTATTCTCTTTTCTTCATTTTTTTTCATTTTTCTTCACTCCTATACTCTTGAATATTTAAAATTACTAATGTTGGTAGTATAAACATATATGGCATAGCATATCTAAAATATGTATTTGCTGGCGATATAAAACAAATAAGAATTGATAGATATAATGGAATATAAGCAATTAAATATTTTTTCTTTTTTACATAAACACTTAAAATAAGAACTATCCAAGTTGAAAATCCAATTGAACTAATAAGTCCGATTCCCGGTAAATACGGAAATACACTTTCATAGAAAACAAGGGTATATCTTAAAAACTTAGTAGATTTATTAAAGTGATAATCAACAACATTTGCTTTCACAACTCTTTTATCATAAGTATCATATACATACCAATAATGTTGATTTGGATAAATATAACCATACGTATTATCTATAGTTGCATTAATATAAGTCACTGGATATTTAATAAAATACTTAAACCAAACTCCAAAATACTCCTTTAATTCTTTCTTTGTTGTATATTTATTGAATTCATTTTTTACAGCATCTGCAAGTCTAGGATTATATCTGTTTGCTAAAGTATCATATTTTAAAACTTTATCAATAATTTTTTTATCTTCATCACTTATCGCTTCATCATGATATTTTACAAGTCTAGCAGTTTGTTGAAATGGAACAGATAAAGTTTCTCTTATACTTGCATCAGCTATACCTAAGTATGGAATAAGTACTTTATTGAAACCGATAACTATTCCTGTAAATAATAATAATGATAAGAATAACTTAGAAACATTTTTCCTACTATAAATCATTAAAGCAACAAAAGAAATAACAGCAATATATAATCCATTATGTCTCATCAAACTCATCATAATAACCATTAGAGTAATAAATAAAATATATTTAAAACCAATAATTTTATCTTTATAGTTTCTCACTACATCAATCATAAACAAAATAAGCCAAATCATAAATGCTGTGTACAATGTATCCTTAACAGCAGAGACTGTATAAAAAGCATAATGAGGCACTACAGAATATATAATTAAAAGAATAAATCTTAGTTTTAAAGACACACCATTATTTTTTAAAAACTTAATTGTATATGCAAGTGTAGATACATAAATAAGAGTTTGAATCATCGTATAAATAAATAATCCAAAATTATCATTCAAAATCATTCTACCAAAGTCAATACACCAACCTATTAAAAACGTTTGCATTACAGGATGATGGTTAGTCATAAAAATATTTTCATTTCTAAGTATTGCCCAATCAGCATATTTAGTTCTAACATTATAATATTGAAGTATTTGATTCGATGGATCTGGAGATAATACAATCGGATAAAAAGCTATAATATATACACTAAAAAACAAAAGAATTACAATGAAAGAAGAAAGAAAAGGTTTTTCATCAAAGAACTCAAAGAACTTTCTGAATTTAGAATTCTTGACTTTCATTTCTTTATTTTTAAAACCATTTAAAAATAAATCTAAATAGTAAAAACATATTTTAAAAATGGTATAATAACCTATTGCCTTTAATATAGTTATAGCAATTGTTGCTGCATTATTAAACATAAGCATAATATTACCTGCACTTGACGCGCATTCTCCGATAATCATAAAACTTGAAAACAGAAAACTCAAAACTTTCTTAGAATTACATATATTGACTTTATCTTTCGATAAAACCCTTATAACTAAAACAAATATAATCATCATTCCAAAAACATTGGTTTTATAAAGTTGACTTAACTTGTTTAAATCTAAACTTTTAAATGAGGCAATACTAATAAATAAAGCAAATGCTGCACATATTGAAAAACCGATGTTTTTTAAATTTTTTTTCATGTTTTCACCCAATTCATAAATTTAGTATACTATCTTTTAAGTATCTAAGCAAATAAAAAGAGTTAAAAAACTCTTAATCATCATTTTTACTAATACTAGCAAATGTTCTGTTTCGTAAATCACGATATAAAGCACATTTTTCATATACATCATCATTTTTACCTTTACAAATAATTTTACCTTTATCTAGAACAATTACCTTATCAGCAAGTTCCATCATTTCTGGTTTGTGAGTAATCATAAGAATAGTATGATCAACTTTTAAATCTCTTAATACAAGACCAATTTCACTTGTATATGATTGATCAATATTGCTTGTTACCTCATCAAACAGCAATATTTCTGCTTTAGTTAATAAAGCACGAGCAATTGCTAAAAGTTGTATTTGACCGTCAGTAAACAAATGATTTTCCTCATTAATAACTGTATTATATCCTTTAGGTAATTTAGAAATGTAATCATGGATACCTACTCTTTTACAAGCATCAATTTGATGTTCTAAATTATTATCCACTAAACCTAAATTTTCACGAATACTCATGTTAAAAACGAATGATTTTTGAAACACTCCTGACACATTCGAAACATAAACTTTCTTTGTATAACTATATATATTTTCATTATCAATATAAATTGAACCCTTATTAGTTCTTACAAGTCTATACAATAGATTAATAATTGTTGTTTTTCCACTTCCAGAATGCCCAACAATTGTAGTAATCTCATTTGGATAAGCTTTAAATGAAATTTTATTTAAAATTTGTTTACCTTTGATATCATAAGAAACATTTTCAAATGTAACAAGACCGTTTATATAATCATTATCGATATCACCAAATTCAGCTTCACTTCCATCTTTATAGTTAAGAATAGTTTTTATTCTATTAACTCTTACTTCATAGTTACTAAGTTCTAGAAGATAAGAAAGAAGTTTATCTGTACATGTAACAATTAATTCAAAGTATCCAATCAATAAAACAAGTTTATCTATACTCATTACTCCATTTACAACTAAATAAGCAAGTACAATATAAAGAGCTATTTTAACAATATATACAAGATATGGTATTACACATGATCTAATATATAAATGTTTTCTCTTATTATAATATTCATCACGCCATTTTTTTCTTGATTTATCCAAGTTTTTATTAATATTTGGCATAATATTTAATGATTTTATTTGTTTAATACTTACTAACATTTGATTTAATGTATCAATTATTTTATCCTCATATTTTCTTGTACCTTCATAATATTTAGAAACTCTTTTAGAATTATCATTCATTAATTTAATATAGATTAAATCTATAAATACAACAAATAAACCAATATAAATATTGTAATACATAAATATAATACAGATAATCACGATTTGTATTATACGCATTAAAGCTTCACTTGCTGCATTAACAATATCAACTAAATATCTAATATCATCACTACAAGTATCTACTATTTTACCTTTTGAAATTTTAGAAAAAATGGAATCATTATTAGAAATATGATCAAATAATTGTTTTTGTACTTCCATATGATAGTAATCAGCAAGTTTAGTATAGGTTACTGAATTCCATCTCAAAAATGAAAAATACATTACATAGAAAACTATATACATTAAAACATAAACCCAAATTCCTTTAAAATTGCCGTCAGATATGACAGCAATAATTCCTGATGTAGCTATTGGAGGTAAAAGAGTACAAAGGTTATAAAGTCCACAACTTATAAACATTTGTATAACAACAAATCTTTTACCTTTAGCTATTTCAAATAGTTTTTTTACAGAATCAATATATCTTCTCATTATTTATCATCAAAATTGATGTTTTTATCAAGTTCAACATCATTAACTTTATATCTTCTATTATTTTGAATAAATTTTAGGAATTTGTTTAAAGAAAGAACTATTAAAGCTAATATAAAGAAGTAGGCTATACCAAATACCGTAAACTCAGGTTGACTCTTTGTAAGCAATCCAATTACGGATGCACCAGCACTCATACTTGTTACCAACGTTAAACTGTTAATAGATTTATTGCTAACATCACTTTTTAAACCATTGAATAACTTTTGAGCAGATGAAACATAGTTTTTAGTCATACTCCATAAATATTTAATATAATCTAACGTATCTTTTAAAGTTTCATATCTATAACCTGAAATATTTAAAAATTCAACAAGTTCTTTATCGCTTTTAGCAATCTTTTCACGAGTTGGTAAATATGTACTCATTTGATTAATACGTCCTTCAATCAAAGTTATTGTCTTTGCATATGATTCAAGTTTAGTATTAAATGAAACTATATCAGCACCCTTAACACTTGCACGGTCTTTAACATTATCAATTTTTTCCCAAATAATTCTATGAAGATTTAAATATCTATGCAATTGACCTTTAAATTCTCTTATGAATATTTGTTCTTCAATATATCTTTCAATATTTTCAGTTTCAGCTTTCTTATTATTAATAAAATAATAAACGTCTCCTCTGATAACATCATACTTCTCATTATCAAATTCAAAATATTTTTGTTTATCAGTTCTTGTTAACAACGTATTCATTTCCTCTTTTGTAGCTTTATCAGTTACAACAAAGTATGGATAAACTGTTTCAATATGAGCAAGTTCCTTTGGAACTGGTGCTCCTAAACTGAATAAATAGCTGAAAGCTGGAGACAGTTTAGTTTCATAATAATCTGTTAATGCATCAATATCGGCAAATAAAGTATCTTCACTTACATTATGATTGTTCAAAATGATTAACCCATCTTCAAATATTTTTACTTTAATATTTAATGCCGTGGTAAATTCAATATATTCTTCACCTTGAACACCATAATCAATTCTACCGATTTGTAAGTTTTTACGATATTCGATTAACTTGTCTTGATCAAGAGCAAGTTTAGTTGTTGCCTCTCTTAAAAAATCATAAATTTCAGATAGTTGTAACATTGTTCTTTGAAACCAACCACCTATATAAACGTTATTTATCTTCATAAAACACCTCTAAATACTTTTTGAAAAGAATTTTGCATCAATAACTTCAAAGCCATAATTTTTATAACAAGCATGAGCTGCTTCTCTAAAGTTTTTGCTCCATAACTCTAAAGCAATACAATTTCTACTTTTAGCTATTTGAGTAACAAAGTCTAACATATGTGTTGCAATATTATGTCTACGATATTCTGGTTTAACACAAACATGATTTAATATTGCATATGTTTCCATTCCTTCATACATTGTTGGTATAATTGTTACTTTTACATGAGCAACAAGTAAACCATCCATATAACCATTGATATATATTTGATTCTCATCAAATAAAGTTTTTCTAAAACTTGTTTTTGCAAATTCATATGACGTGTTTTCATTAAAACATTCATTACATAAATCCACTATTTCTTCAACATCATTTAATGTCGCGATTTTAAAATCTACATTCATACTATCCCTACCCTAACTATTCTCAGTCTATAATACCCCTCACATTTTGTCAATATCTTCACACATAGTTTACAAATAATCGACATCAAAAAAGAGTAAGCACTTTACTCTAATTCTAAATCTAATGCATTTTTAATTACATCATCCATATCATAATATCTATAATCTCCAAGTCTTCCACCAAAAATAACTTTATCTTCAATAGAAGCAAGATTTCGATACTCTAATGCAAGATTATTATTCTTTTCATCATTAACTGTATAAAAAGGTTCCATACCTTCCAACATATCACTTGGATATTCATATGTAACAACTGTCTTAGCTGAATTATTAAACTCGAAATGTTTATGTTCAATAACTCTTGTATAAGGAACTTCTCTACCAGTATAGTTAACTACAGCATTTCCCTGAAAATTATCAACATCCAATATTTTAGTTTCAAACTTTAAAGATCTATATTCCAAACGTCCTAAAGAATAATTATAAAATTCATCAAGGCGACCAGTATAGATAACTTTTTTTGCCATATTCATATACTCTTCTTTTTTATCAAAAAAATCTGTATTAAGTCTAACTTCTACACATCCAAGCATACGTTCTACTAAAAGGGTATAACCTCCTATTGGAATACCTTGAAAACGATCATTAAAATAATTATTATCATAAACAAATCTTACTTGAAGTCTTTTAATAATTGAAGGAGGCAAAAGTTTACAATCACGATTCCATTGTTTTTCCGTATAACCTTTTACTAACTTTTCATAAATTGTTCTACCCACTAAAGAAATGGCTTGTTCTTCAAGATTAGTAATCTCGCATCCATCCATTTCTTTTCTCTCTTCTTCAATATGCTTTATTGCATCCATTGGGGTAAATACATCATCCCATATTTTAGCAAACGTATTCATATTAAAAGGCATATTATAAACTTCGTCTTTATATCTAGCTATTGGAGAATTTGTATATCTATTAAACTCTACAAAAGAATTTACAAAATCCCATACATCTTTATAATCTGTATGAAAAATATGTGCTCCATATTTATGAACATTAATTCCTTCAATATTTTCCGTATATACATTTCCAGCTATATGATCTCTTTTATCAATAACCAATACCTTTTTACCCATTTTATTAAGTCTATAAGCAACAGTTGCTCCAAAAAGACCTGCACCAACAATTAAATAATCATATTTCACATTTATCACCTAATAAGATTATAATTTATTTTTTATAAATTCACAATAAACATTACTCTTTTCAATACAGATTGACTCTTGATTTAACACGATTAAAATTTTATCAACAATGTTTTTTAAAACAATTTCATCTATATCAAGAAGTATATAAATTAAAGTATGTTCTAAAGATGTACTCATGCCACTTGCAATAAAATAAGTATATTTATAATCTTTAAAATATTTATTAATGATGCTAATTGATTTATTTATATCTAAAGAAACTTCCGTATCACGATCATTTAATCCAATATACAAAGTGTATTTAATCATTTTTCACCTCTTATAAATTTAGCATCATTTATAACTATTGAAGCAGACTTATCTATTATATATATGTTATTAACAAGTTCTTTATAATTCTTTTTATCAACCTCTAAAAATAATATATTCTTACCCTCTCCTTTTAAACTTACGACATCTAAACAAATTGAATTTAAATTTTTTAGCATTTTTTCATTAACCCCTTTTAAACTTACTTTTAAAGAATAAATTCCACTTATAAACTTTTCGTTGATAAGCGTTCCAATAAAAGTACCTGTTGCATATCCAAGAGCATAAGATACAATAATACAAAGAGAAGTGCTATTGGAAACAAGCGCTTCTTTAGCAGCATAAAACCAAATAAATATTTCTACAAATGCAATAAGCGATGCCATAATTTTATTACATTTAACAACAAACATCGTTCTAACACTTGAAAGACTAACATCTAAAATTCTTGATAAAAATATTTTAAAACATAAAATAAGCATATTATCACCTATTTTATTATGAGTAAATATTACCTTTTTATTAGTTTTGCATATTATATCTTGGAGGTTTAATTATGTTATTTGAATTTAATACAAACATCTATGATAATAAATTAGATGAAACATTTGAAATCGATGAAGGATTTGTAAAAGGTAATTTATTTAAAGATGAATATATCGGATATAAAGATTATAAACCAGCAAAAATAACAGTTAAAAATGAAAGAGAAGCTCTTCTTATAAAATTAATGATGTTAGATTTTGCTATAAATGATCTAAATCTATATCTTGCACTTAATCCCGATTGCAAAGAAAAATATGAAATGTTTACAAAATATTCTTTGATGTATCAAAAATGCTTAGAAGAATATGAAAAGAAATATCAAGTTTTAGAAGTATGTCATGATACTTTTGGTAAATATACATACAACTCTAATCCTTGGCCATGGGAGGGTGAAAATGTTTAAGTATGATAAAAAATTGCCATATCCAATCAATATTAAGAAAAAAGATTTAAAAATGGCAAAATATATTGTTACTCAATTTGGTGGTGCAAATGGTGAACTTGGAGCTGCATTAAGATATTTTTCTCAAAAATTTTCTATGCCAACTGAAGAAGGTAAAAACTTACTAAATACAATTGCAACAGAAGAATTTTCTCATAACGAAATGATCTGTACAATGTTATATCAACTTACAAAAGATGCCAGTTTAAAAGAAATGCAAGAAGCTGGACTTGATACTTTATACACTGAACATGGTAAAGGTATTTATCCAACTGACTCTAATGGAGTTCCTTTTACAGCAACATATTTTGCTTCTGTTGGAGATCCGATAGCTGATTTAGTTGAAGATATGGCAGCTGAACAAAAAGCTAGAGTCACTTATGAACATTTAATAGATCTTGCAACTGATGAAGATGTAATCGCACCACTTCTATTCTTGCGCCAAAGAGAAATTGTTCATTTTGATAGATTTCAAGAGTTATATAAAAAATATAAAAGTTTGGGTTACTAATCCAAACTTTTACTTTGTCTACATATAAATTTTTCTGACTACTGTGATTTCTCCATCATCATTCTCTTTTTGGTTTTCTTCTCTTTCAACATAATATTCATCATAATCTTGACCACATGGATTTTCAATCACAAAGGTTCTTCGATTACAATCATATTTATCAGCAGGATGTGCATAATAAAGTACTTCATCTAACCCTAGTTTAGTTAAATAACCACTTCTTGCTTTTTCATAATCATATCCTATAATATTGGATTTTAGTTTATCTATAAGTAATCTCACTAGTTCTGACACAGCTATTTTTTGATTATTAAAAAGTTTATTTTTATACCTTTTTATAGCCTCTTCTTTTGCTGTATCTCTCATATCATAAGCTTTTTCTTGAGTTTTATCATAATCTTTTTTAGAACATTTTTGATACATAGCATCTATTTTATCCTCTACTTTTAAATATTCAGGATCACTATACTCATTAAAGTCATCACAAAAATAATCTAAAATACTTGAAATAAATTCATCAATTACTGAAACCAATTTATAAGAAACTTCTACACCTCTTAAATATTCAATAGGATAATCAAATTCTAGTCTATATAAACCTTTTGTTGCTTTTGATTTAATTTGTTTTTCATTTTTTAATTCTTCGTAAACCCTTTTTAAATCAATGCTAGATAAATTATCTTTTCCTATTTTACACATTAAAGAATCATACAAAACAGCAATCTTTTTAGGACTTCTCTTCACATTTTCCATTGTTTGTAAAAGAACAAATTCTGGAGACACTGCTGCACCTTCTTCGTTTTCATAAAAAACGAAGCCAATGTCTTCAAAAGCAATATTTCTTTTATCAACAACCTCTCTTTTTAAGACTTCAATACTTGAAGTTATAGAACGTATTGGATTACTATTTATCGACAACATATCAAATGAAGTTGAATTAAAAATAAGTGAAGTAATTAAATATTGCATAACAATTTTAAATTCTTCTAATGTTAAGTACATTCCATCATCATCGATAATCCTATCAATTTCTACACTTTTACCAAAATTACTCATCATAATTTCCCCCTTTAATTGGGTCATAGTATACCAAAAAAAAAGAATGTTGTCAAAATGACTATTTTCTTGATTTTCACCATTAATTACTGCTTTATGATATTTTAAGGAAAAAATCAAATTTTTTACGTTTTCTCATTAAAAAATTTGGAATCTAATCCAAACTTTTTTTAAATACAAATAACTTACTTATAATATAATTACCGACTATTTGCATAACTTGGCATATAATAGTTGCAATTATTACCCAAACGTTGGAATTTAAAGAAAGCAATGTACAAATAAACCACATTATAAACATTTCAATTAATAAAGTAGCAATTCTTCCTAATGTAAAATTAAATATCTCTTTTACTATATTTTTTTCTTTTGATTTAAATACAAATACTCGGTTAGTAACATATGCAAATATAACTGCACCAATCCAAGAAATAATAACTGCTGTTTGTAATTCAATTGGATTAGATGCATCAAATATCGTAAACAATAAAGCATACTTTATTCCTAATGATACAATAGTCGTTAGAATTCCAACAATTAAATAGTTCCATATCTCAGGGTTTTTATAATATATATTCCATCCCCAATTCCAAAATTTTATTATTGGGTTATTTCTATCATTTTTAATTATTAACTTTTTTTCCATGCCTATCACTTATTAAGTATAACACACTTATCGATATTTAATAAACAACTTTCTCACTAGGTCAATTGGTATAACTGTAAATGCAAGTGCAACTACAAATATAAGTTCATTTAATTTAAGACCATATGTTCTAAAAAGTGATCCACCATTATAAATTAAGAATATTTGAGCAAGAGTTATAAATAAAAGAATTACAATAAAAACTTTATTTTTTAAAATATTAGCAAACAAATTTAATCTTTCAGTTCTTGCATTAAAAGCATTAAATACACTTATAAATACAAAAAGAGAAAAGAATGCAGTCATAAGAGTTTTTCTACTATTTCTTATAAACATATAAACTATGTCACTTTTTAAAAATGATGATAGAAGAATAAAAGAATAAATACTTATTAAAAGAATTGCTGAATACATATATTTATTTAAAATAGGTTCATCTTTTTTTATTGGTTTTTCTTTCATATATCTTTTTATAGGATATTCATAAGAATATGCAAGTCCAGCCAAAGTATCCATTATCATATTTAACCAAAGCATTTGCATTATAGTTATTGGAGTTGAAATTCCAAGTAATGGACCAACTATTGATAAAAATAATGCAATTAAATTCATTGTAAGTTGAAATATTATAAATTTTCTAATGGATTTAAATATTGTTCGTCCAAAAAGAACTGCTGATTCAATAGATTTAATATTATTATCAATTATAACTATATCACTTGCTTCTTTAGCTACCTCTGAACCACTTCCTAAAGAGATACCAACATCAGCACTTTTTAAAGCTGGTGCATCATTTACTCCATCTCCAGTCATGCCAACTACTAGATTATTTTGTTCAAGTATCTTTGCAACACGGGCTTTATCTTTTGGAAGAGCACGAGCAATTACTTTTATCTTTTTATAATATTTATAAACTTCCATATCACTCATGCTTTCAAGATCATCATGACTTATAACTAAAGAATCGCGTTTTAACATTCCTAAACTATCTGCTATTGAACGACTAGTATTTATATCATCTCCAGTAATCATAATCGTATGAATTCCAGCTTCTTCAATCGTCTTTAAAGTTGATGCTGCTTCTTCTCTTATCTCATCCCTTAATAGAATAAAACCTAGTAAAGTATTATTTTGTAAAATTGATAAAACTCTTATTCCTGAAGATGTAAAAGTATCTATCTTTTTTAACATCTCTTTTTTATCTTTTATATACTTTTTATTACCATCATTTTCTATATAAAAAGTTGCTAATTTAATAAGAACCTCACTGGCACCTTTATAATAACCTTTACCATCATTCAATTTTACATAAGAATATTTGTTTTCAGAATTGAATTGAATTTTATCTTCAATCTTTTTAGTCAAAGGAATTTTCCCAACAAATGTAAGTATAGCTTTATCAGTAGAATTTCCACCTGTTACTTGATTATCTTCAAAATAAGCATCATTATTGTATAGAAGAGCATCTATAAAAATATTTTTTAAATCATCTTTCATATCATCTAAAGTGTTAAAGTGAGTATCATCTGGTAAACATATTCCGATAACTGAAAGTTTCCCTTTAGTTAAAGTTCCTGTTTTATCAGTAAGTAAAACATTCATTGATCCACTGGTTTCTATTCCAACTGCTTTTCTAACTAAAACATTATTTTTAAGCATACGTTTCATATTGGAAGATAATACTAATGCAACCATCATAGGTAATCCTTCTGGAACACAGACGATAATTATTGTAACAGCTAAAGTAACAGTTTCTATTACTAAATCAACAACATATTTTGGATTAGTTATTAAACTCATAATAATAGCTTCGTCAAAATTATTACTGATAAATACCGTATTAAAAATATTAGAAATTGATGCTAAAATGGCACCAATATAACCAATTCTAGAAATTATTTTAGCAAGTTTAGTTAAACGAATTCGCATTGGTGAAGGTAAATTATTTTCAGTAAGTCCTTTAGCAATTGAACCATAAACTGTATTAATTCCAACTTTTTCAATACGAATACTTGCACTTCCAGATAATACTACACTTCCCTTAAAAACCCTTTGACCTAAAACTTTTGTTACCTCTTTTGATTCACCATTAATACTTGATTCATCAACTCCAATGCTTCCCTCTATTAAGATACCATCCGCAGGAATAAGCTCTCCACTTGTTAAAAGCACTATATCATCTACTACAACATCATCATTATTGATTGTTTCATTTTTACCATTTCTTCTAACTCTTACTTTTATATTTTCATATTCACTTTGAAGTCTTTCAAATGATTTATTTGATCCGTATTCCGAAAGAGATGATATTAAAGAAGAAAGTAAAATTGATATAAGCATACCCAAAGTTTCATACCAATTTTGATCTTTAAAAAGTAAAACAAAACGGATAGCAAGAGCAATCAACATTATTTTAATTATTGGATCTCCTAAAGATTCAATTATCAGATTTAATAACTTATTTTGTTTTTTTACACTTATGTTATTAGATCCATATTTTTTTCTTGATACAACTACTTCTTCATCTGTTAAACCATTCATTTTCTTCACCTATAAATTTATATGTTGAAAAGTTTGAGTTTATGAACTATGGAATCTTTAAGGTTTGTCCAATTGATAAAGTATTGCTTGTTAAATTATTAAGCTTCTTTAACTCATCTACTGTCGTATTATATTTTTTAGCAATCGAATATAAAGTATCTCCTTTATTAACCGTTATTTTATTAACTTCATCTATTATCAAAAGTTCCCCAACAGTTATCATATTGCTTGTTTTATTGTTAATACTCTTTAGTTTATCAACACTGATACCATACTTTTTAGCAATAGAATATAATGTATCTCCACTTTTTACTTTATAATAAACTGGAGATTCTGCCTTATTTTTTTCTTCTTCAGTTGGAATGATTAAAGACATACCTATTTGTAAAGTATTGCTTGTAATATTGTTGGCTTTTTTTATTTTATCAACTGTTGTTCCATATTTTTTGGCAATAGAATATAACGTATCCCCACTTTTTACTTTATATAAAGATGTAGCTGAGGCACCAATATAGTCTAAAATAGCGTCTGCTACCATTGTTGCAAACTGATCAATATTGTTTTTTATAATATTGGCATCACTCGAATTATCAACGTATCCATATCTAATAATAACCGTTTCATATCCAGGAGTTTCACGTGTTAAATAAAAATAATCTTTAGTTGTATCAACTGAATAACGATACTGATAATATTTAGTTTCATTTAAAGTTTCAAGTTTGTTACTAATAAGTTTTGGTAAAGTATCTTTTTTACTTAAAGGATAAATAATTTCTATACCACTAGATCCACCAGAATTTAATGTATTAGATATTAAAATAACATTATCTTTATTAGGATATTTGCTCTTTAAATCTTTTATTCTATCATTATACGATATAGTTAAGTCCCCACTTCTAAGTAAATAAGTATCAACTCCTCTACTCTTCAAAATATCATAAATTTTCTTTGATATTTCAAGAGAAACATTTTTTTCAACTAATCCATTACCTTTTGCACCAAAATCTGCACCACCACCACTTGCATTAATAACAACGCTTTTCATTTTTATCACCACTATAACTTTATTAGAGAAAAAAATATTTATTACAAAGCATCTAAAGAATAAATAAAAACCAGGAAAAATCACGCCTTACTATTTTAATGAATCTGCTAAATACAATTCATCCTTACTATGTTGTTTTCTATAATTTTTATATTTTTATTAAAAATAAAAAAATTCCAGACATTCTGGAAATTTTTTTATGCATTTTTATTTAATGCTTCATATACCTGAACACTCATTTTAACAGTAGCACCAACAATCGGATTATTACCCATTCCAATAAATCCCATCATTTCTACATGTGCTGGAACAGAAGACGAACCCGCAAATTGAGCATCTGAATGCATTCTACCCATAGTATCAGTTAAACCATAACTTGCAGGACCTGCTGCCATATTATCTGGATGCAAAGTCCTTCCGGTTCCACCACCAGACGCCACCGAAAAATATGGCAATCCATTTTCAACACGATGTTTTTTATAAATACCAGCTACTGGATGTTGAAATCTTGTTGGGTTTGTTGAGTTTCCTGTTATAGAGATATCAACATTTTCATGCATCATTATAGCTACACCTTCTCTAACATCATAAGCTCCATAACAACGTACTTCACTACGAACCCCATTACTATAAGATTTCTCACTAAGAACCTCTAACTTATTACGTTCATAATCAAATTTTGTTTCAACATAAGTAAAACCATTAACTCTAGAAATTATTTTGGCAGCATCTTTTCCTAAACCATTTAAAATTACTTTTAATGGAGTTTTTCTAACCTTATTAGCTGATGCAACTATTCCAATTGCACCTTCTGCTGCAGCAAATGATTCATGTCCAGCTAAAAAGGCAAATACTTTTGTATCTTCACTTAAAAGCATACTTGCAAGTTTGCCATGACCGTCTCCAATATGTCTTTCTTCAGAAACACTTCCATCTATACAAAAACTCTCTAATCCTTTGCCTATTAAAATAGCTGCTTCGCTTGCACTTTTAACACCACTTTTTAAAGCAATTGCACATCCAACAACATAAGCATAAACAGCATCATCAAAAGCAATATTTTGAACCTCTTTAACACTTACCTCTGGAAATATATTGTAACTTTTGCATATATCTTTTGCTTCATCTAAATCTTTTACTCCATATTCATTTAAAAGCTTTGTAATCTTTTCTATACGATTATTATAATATTCAAACAATTCCATAAATTATTCCTTTCTTGGGTCGATTTTTTTAGAAGCTTCTTCAAATCTACCATAAGTACCAGTTGATTGATTAATAGCTTTCACTGGATCAATTCCTGTCTTTAAAAGTTCTATCATTTTACCAGTATTTATGTATTTATAACCGATTATCTTATTCTCATCATCTAACCCTAAAGATAAAATATAGCCATCAGTTAAATTCAAATATCTAACTCCCTTTTCTTTAGTAGAATAAACAGAGCCAAGTTGACTTTGTTTAAACTTACCCAAATCTTCCATACAAGACCCAATACTAAGTCCTCCTTTAGAAAAAGCTGATTGACTTCTTCCATAAACAATTTGTAAGAAAAGTTCTCTCATTGCTGTATTAATTGCATCACAAACTAAATCCGTATTTAATGCTTCAATTAAAGTTTTTCCAGGTAGGATTTCTCCAGCCATTGCTGCCGAATGAGTCATACCAGAACAACCTACAGTTTCTACTAAAGCTTCTTCTATAATTCCATTTTTGATGTTTAAAGTAAGTTTACACGCTCCTTGTTGAGGTGCACACCAACCCACTGCGTGAGTAAGTCCTGATATATCACTCTGTTCTTTAGCACTTACATAAATTCCATCTTCAGGAATTGGTGAAGGTCCTCCAACTGCATCACTTCCAATTGGACACATATTTTTTACTTCTTCTGTCATATATTCGCCTCTATTCTAATCATTATTATAACAAATTTACCTTTTCTTATAAATATACTTTAAATGTTTTTAACTCCAAAATTTAACTAAAATAAAAAAAGCAGCTTTATTCTGCTTTCGTATACTTATCTTTTTCACTATTTAAACACATAATATTTGAAAGTTCATTTATTTTTCTATTTTCTTCTTCTAAACTATTACCCAAATGTTCAAAATAGTTTTCTTTAATAACTTTATTACTTATATTTACTTTAGTAGTAATTTCATTGTTGATTTGATTTAACTCTTCAGTTGTATAAGTCCTATCCGTATAATACTTTATCTTATTCTTTTTAGCATTATAATAAGCTATTTCATTCTTCCATGATCCATCAGCAAATACGGTTAAACTCTTAGCATCACTGCTGAAAATATCAGTACCTAAATAAAATCTAGGATCATAATCTAAATCAAATAAATTAGCAATTGTTGGTAAAATATTTAAATAAAAAGTATATTCACTGAATTTCTTCGGTTCAATTGTAGAATTATATATTACAAATGGAACTTGTTCAGCATTCATATCTTCATTTGTATCGTAATCCAACACTTCATTTAAATGATCTTTACTAATTCCATAAGGATAATGATCTCCATATAAAACTATAACAGTATCATCTAAGATTCCACGACTCCTTAATCCTTCAAGAAGAATACCTAAACCATTATCAAGTATTTTTAATTTAGACATATATCTTCTTACGTCGCTTGAATATCCAGTTCCATCTGTCATGCTATAGTATTTATCACCTTGAATTGAGCTGCTGCTATATGGTTGATGAGATGAAACTGTAGTAAGCCATGTCATAAAATGTTCATTATTGCTTGTCTTTTTATCAATTATTTTTAAAACGGCTTCCATAAATTCATCATCATTTGCCCAGTTAATATATTCATTTGAATATTTAATTCCAAGTTTTTGAACACCATAGTATTCTCCACTACCCATATTCTTATGAATTGTACTTCTTGGATAATATGCTTCCGTATAATCATGACTTGAGAAAGTTACATAATTTTGTCTATTGAACAAATTAAATATACTTTCATAATAAGTATTAGCTTTATACTTACTTGCAGTACATGTATTATATATTGAATATAAAGAAGTCATTCCACTGAATTCATTATTCATAGTTGCACATGAATTTCTTGGACTATAGTTATTCTCCCAAGACCAACCTTCAGTATATAACTTATAGAAGTTTGGATAATATTCAGGATTAATAAATATATCATTTGCTGATTCCATCATAATAACTATTAAATTCTTATCTTTAAACATACCTGTGTAATCATTCTTATCTGTTATAGTTTGATTAATAAAATAGTTACTTAATGCTTTATATTCTGAATTATCTTCATTTTCGATAACAGAGTTAAATGCTGTATCATCAATCACTCTTGTTTTATCGGTTATTTCTTTATCATTATTTTTATCATTTACATAATCTTCTACTATTGTAACAGGATGAATAATTGCTTTTATATCCAAAATACCAAATCCTGTTGTACCAAATTGTTCAATTGTTAAACTTGGATTAGATGCTGTTAAAAACAAATTCATATTTGATGTAGTTTGAAGTTTATTTTGGAAAGCATCATAATATATGGTTACAAAAAATAAATTACCAGATAAAAGTAAAATAACAATCGTATCAGCAATTTGTTTTTTTAAACTATATTTATAATCTTCTTTATCCATAAATATAAAATAAAGAATAGTTAATATAAAAGGAATAAAAGTTAAAAAATAAATGATTTTAAAACTTAAAAAGAAATCTTTAATATAATCTACTACTGCTCCAAATTGACTTGATGTTTGTAAAGACATATAAACACCTAAAAAGTTATAGAATCCTGCTTGAGCACAAGCATAAGCTGAAACTATGAAGTTAACTATAGATGTACATATAATTCTTATCTTTTTTGGAAAATTACTCAAAATTAGAGCAATTATTGAAGATATAAAAGCTGAAGATAAAAATATCCTAATCATAGAAACATCTATTAATTTAGAACCATTTATTAATTTAAAAATTATATCAACCATTAATATATTAATTAATACTATAAAGAACGTTTTTATATAATTATTACTAAAAAACTTCTTCATAAAAACACTTCCTTTTTTACAAAACATTATAATAATAGCATAGTTTTATGAAATTAAAAAGAACAAAAAATAAAATTTGTTCAATTTCTATATTATATTCAAATAAGTATAGAAAAAATTCTTGATTTTTGATATTCTTATAATGAAGAATAAGGGTGATATTATGTTTGGAAATATAATAAAATTTGAAAAATCTAAAATATATGTAGAAAATATTAAAAAAATAGCTGATACTAATTACATCGGTTTCCATGTTGTTTTTGAAGAACCAAATCATAAAACAGTTGGAGAAATTACAGAAATTAATAAAGATGTTATTGGTATTCAATTAATTGGTGAAATTGTTGATGGGATTTTTGCCAATGGGGTTATGAAAAAACCAGGAATGAATACAATTGCTAGAATAATTTATAAATCAGAACTTGAGCTTATTTTAGGAAATCAAGATTTATCAAATAGAAGTAACTTACTAATAGGTTCATCTCCTATATATAAGGATTATATAATTACTTCTAACATTAATGAATTTTTTGCTAATCACTTTGCTGTAATCGGTAATACTGGTTCTGGTAAAAGTTGTGGGTTATCACGATTAATACAAAATGTTTTCTTTACAGCTAACAATAATATACCAATAAATGCTCATATGTGTTTATTTGATGTTTATGGAGAATATTACAATACTTTTGATGAAATGGATAAATTTGTAGGTCTACATTTTAAAAAATATACAACCGAGATTCGTTTTGGTGATGCTAATTTACTAACTATACCAGCATATCTTTTAACAGTTGATGATCTTGCAATTCTTTTAGGTGTAAAGGACTCATCTCAATTACCAATACTTTCTAAGTCACTTGAACTGGTTAGAATATTTTGCTCTAATGATCCTAAATCAGTGGATTATAAAAATGATATTATTGCTAAAACAGTACTTGATATTTTATCAAGTGGAAAAAACTCTACTCAAATAAGAGATCAAGTTATATCAATACTTACAACTTATCATACCGAAGCTATTAATTTAGATTCAAAAATAAGACAACCTGGATACGAAAGAACTTTAAGACAATGTTTAAATATTGATGATCAAGGTAAAATAAATGCATTAGCTTTAGTTATCAATTTTCTACAAACTTATGTAAAAGTAGATTTAGATATTGATTTAGATGAAAACATAACTTATACATTAAGCGATTTATATTATGCATTAGAGTTTGCTTTAATTAGTGAAGGTATTTTAACAAGTGAATCAGCATTTGATAAAAATAATATTTTAAAATCAAGACTTCAATCTATCATCAACAGTGATAGAAATGAATTTTTTAAATTTGATAGATATATGTCTAGGGCTGAATTTGTTGAAGATTTCTTTAAAACTGGACCACATGGTGAAAATGTTCAATTAGTAGATATTAACCTCTCATTTATTGAAGATTCCTTTGCAAAATGTTTAACAAAAATATTCTCAAGAGTGTTCTTTGAACATACAACGAGTTTACAAGATAGAGGATCATTCCCAATACATATTGTTTTAGAAGAAGCTCATAGATATGTTCAAAACGACTCAGATATAAACGTTTTAGGATACAACATATTTGATAGAATAACAAAAGAAGGAAGAAAATATGGAACTATTTTAGGATTTGTTACTCAAAGACCAAATGAGTTATCAAAAACAGCTTTATCTCAATGTTCTAACTTCGTTGTATTTAGACTTTTCTATCCAGAAGATCTAGAAATAGTAAAAGGTATTTCATCAAATGTTACTGATGAAACACTAGAAAAAATAAAAACATTAAAACCAGGAATGGGACTTGTATTTGGAACAGCATTCAAAGTTCCTCTTCTAGTAAAATTCCCACTTCCTAATCCAATGCCAATATCAACATCAATTAAAATTGATAAAGTTTGGTATCAATAAAGACGATAAGTCTTTTTTTTTGCAAATAAAAACGTTGATAACATGCACATTATCAACATTTTTTTATTATTTATTAATTTTATAAGTAAGTTTTGTTGAATCACTTAAATCTTGGTCAA